>Ga0265297_10000220_pt1 | contig 191632 bp, 193 predicted proteins | sample Munlanlwell13791_FD_192502 | JGI IMG/M metagenome (GOLD analysis project Ga0265297, IMG submission 192502) | Leachate microbial communities from a municipal landfill in Southern Ontario, Canada - Leachate well 137-91 | ecosystem: Engineered > Solid waste > Landfill > Unclassified | place...
ATGATTACAGCTTAACATGTCCCTGCGGGATATGTTAAGTATGGCGTCATTCATCCCCGCACTCGGACGCCCGCTACGCGGGCGAAAGGAAAATCCTCGTACGGGGTTTCCTGACCAATTAAAAAAAATCTCTGTCATCCAGAGATTTTCTATTTATTCAATCAATCTAAATTCTTTAATTCTTACTTGACTTCTTCTTATGCCTATTAATATCGACCTCGATGATGACGTCCCGCTCTTCCGGCCGCTCTTTGGGCAGCTTGACGTCCACAGTCTGCTTCAGGAGGTGGTGGCCGACGACCACGCCATGCGTGCCATCTACATTGACCTTCGTGCCGAGGGGCGGCAGATTGCCAGCCAAGTCTTTATAGCCTTCGTATTCATAAGCTAAGCAACACATCAGGCGCCCGCACATGCCGGAAATCCTCTCGCTGCCGCGATGGACTACTTGCTGCGCTTCGGCCATCTCGGAAGTGATGGAAGAAAAATCTTGCAAGAAACCCCGGCAGCATAGGCCGCGGCCACAAGGGCCGCAATCGCCGGTAATCTTAGCTTCGTCGCGCGTCCCGATCTGGGTCAGGCGGATGCTGGCATTGAAACGGGCGGCCAGATCCTTGACTAAGTCGCGGAAATCGATGCGCCCGTCGGCAATAAAAGCAAAATTATAGCGGCCGCCTTCATAGGCGAAATGGACATCAACCAGCTTCATAGGCAAGTTATGCTTCTGGATCATCTCGCGGCAGAATTCCAAGACCTTTTCCTTCTCCGCGGCATCCGGCAATTTAGCGATATCTTCATAACCGGCTTTCCGGAGCACCGGTTTAATCTCCCGGCTCTCCGTCTCGGAAGCGGTCGGACTGGCGGGAGCCAACGGAAATAAGGCGGCTAACTTGCCTAGCTCCAACCCCAATTCAGTCTTGACGATAACATAATCACCGACGGCGAGTTCCAGGCCGGCGGCGGAAAAATTATAAACTTTATCCCAAGGAGCGAATTGTACTTGCGCGATTAACATGGGATTATATAGGAACCTGGCCGCTCCGCGAGCGGACAAGCGATAGAATTAGAGAGCGTAACGGACGAATTTCAAGATATTAGCGCCACCCAGGATATCTTTGACTTTTTTCTTATCATCCTTAATATATTCCTGCTCCACCAGGCAGACTTCCGCGTAGAATTTACTCATCTTCCCCTCCACTATCTTGTCAACCATCGCTTCCGGCTTCCCTTCTTTCAGGAGCTGCGCTTTATAGATTTCTTTTTCTTTATCCATTTCCGTCGGATCAACTTCGCTCGGCACCAGATATTTCGGATTAGCGGCCGCGACTTGCATCGCGACATCCGCGGCCAGTTCGGCTTGCCCGGCGGCATCAAGAGCGACTAAGACGCCGATGCGTCCGCCTAAATGGGAATAAGCCGCGACTGTCCCGCCCGCCACTATTGCAAAACGCTTCAATTCCATCTTTTCGCCGATCGTGCCGCTTAAAGCCGCCAAGCTTTCAGCGACCGTCGCGCCCTCATAAGACAAAGCGGAGAGAGCGGCTAGATCGGCCGGCTTCTGCGCTTTGATCAGTTCCAAGACGCCGTCGGCGAAAGATTGGAATTTCTCGTTGCGCGAAACGAAATCGGTTTCAGAATCTAATTCCAGGATATAACCCTCGGTTCCGGCCTCATTGACCGCGACCTTAATCACGCCCTCATTAGTTTCCCGGTCCGTGCGTTTCGCGGCCTTAGAAATCCCTTTCTTGCGCAGGATTTCCACGGCTTTATTTAAGTCATTGCCGGATTCTTCCAAGGCTTTCTTGCAGTCAACCATGCCGGCGCCGGTCATTTCACGTAATTGTTTGATGAGTTCCATACTATTTTAGCGGTCCGCCCAGGCGGCGGGACCGAAGATTAATTCTTTAAATTTTTCTTACCCTCCAGGATCGCGCTCTTGATAGATTCCAGGAGCAAGGTGATCGTTTTCGTGGAATCGTCGTTGGCGGGAATCGGATAATTCACTTCTTCCGGATTGACGTTCGTATCGCAGATGGCGATGATCGGGATGTTCTTCTGCTGCGCCTCGCGGACCGCGGTCTCCTCTTCTTTGATATCCCAGACGAATAAAGCATCCGGCAATTTGCTCAAAGCGGACAATCCGCCGACGCGCTCTTCTAATTTCTTGATTTCCCGATCAAAATCCAGGCGTTCTTTCTTCGTATATTTCTCTAATTTTCCGGTTTCCTTCTTTTCGATCAGATCCAGATATTTCTTAACAGATTTCTTGACGATCGCGAAGTTGGTCAGATAGCCGCCCAGCCATTTGCCGACGACATAGGACTGGCCGGTCTCTTCCGCCATCTTCTTCAGATGCGGCGAGACCTGGCTCTTCGTGCCGATGAATAAGATGTTCTTGCCTTCGGCGACGAGCTTAGCCATGAATTCCAGAGCTTCCTGCAGCTTCTCACGCGACTTATTCAAGTCGATGATGTAAACGCCGTTCTTGGACGTGAAGATGAATTGCTTCATCTTCGGGTGCCAGCGGTTGGTCCGGTGGCCGAAGTGCATGCCGGCTTTCAGCATGTCTTCTACTTTTGGGATGGTGATCATATTTTTTCTTTTGAGGACTAGCGAGGCCGAAGCCTGACCCGTCCCTTAACTTCTGCCCTGCCGCTCCGATCTTTCCACCTAATGGCGGAATAGCGCCGGAGAAGAAAATAAATCAGGACATGATATTTATTAGTTTTAATATAAAAAAGAGGCTGCTTTTAGAGGCGAAACCTCTGATACTTAAGATATCGCAAATCAAGGGGATTGTCAAGGATTGAAAAATAGAAAAAATATAATTTTTTTTATCTGAAATTAGCCTTATTTCTGATAAAATAATTGGGTGGCGGCGTTAAAATCGGACGCCAACCGATTATACTCCGCGATCTCAGCCTGATAATCGATTAGGTCAACATTATATTTTTTAACGGCCTCATTATAGGCCGGGACTAAGTTATTATACTGGGAGACCTGGCCGCTGTCATAATAATTCTCCAATTGGGCCTTCATGGCGCTCAAACTGGTTTCCTGCGCCCGCAAATCTGCCTCTAAAGTCTCTATCGCCGCCTGCCGGACGCTAAGATCATCTTTAGCCGCCTTCAGAGCAGCGACCTTAGCGCGCGTGGCCGCGAGGCCCTGGTAGCTCTGCCCGCTCGTCTGCTGATAGACTTCCATCTTCCCTAAGCTCGCCGCGCTGAAGAGGTTGCTGAATTCATCGCTCGTAGATTGTGCCTGCCCGGCGCTGATACTCTGCGGCACGACGCCGAGCGGAAAATAATTAGTGGTTTCGCCATAACAATAGCCGGAGTTATTCACGGAATCTGCGACCGGACAGGCGACTCCGACCGCGGAATGGTTAGCTTCTGGAAAATCTAGGATTGCCGCGCCGTAACCCAGACGGCGCAGGAGCGCGACCGCCAAGAAAGTCTTGTCAGAACAGACGCCGCTATTTAGATATAAAGTTTCATAGGGATAATAGGGATTCGTATTACGATTGTCGCTCGTCGCTAATTTGGCGTGATCATAAGGGATAGACTGGATAAAAGCCAAAGTAAATTCGGCTAATTGGTCGCCGGTCCAATTATTATTGGCGGCGATGGCTTTTAGCTTAACGGCAAGCTCGTTTAAAGAATTATCGCCGCTCTTGGCCTGCAGGAATAATCCGTAAAAAGCTTCGCGCAGATTAGGCGGCTCGTTGGCGCTGGAATAAGTATAGACTTTCGGCGCGGTCTTATAGCTCTCATACCAAGCCGCGGACAGACCCTGAATGATCTGATAGCTATTATTCTGATATTTAAAAGTAAAGCTGCGGGCCACCCCGGTAGTAACGGTTGGCGCTATAGCGGCCGCGGCAGGATTAGCCGCCGTAATCCGGGCTAAATCCGCGTTCGTGATACCGAGGCCTTGCGCGCGCATCAGGTTAAAAGCATCGATCGGGCGGCCGAGATAATGCAGCTTCAGATCCAAAGGATTGACGTAATAAGCCTGGCCCTTATCCTGGACCTGCAGCAAAATCCGACCGGCCAAACGGCGCGGCGCGATACCTTTAAAAGAGGCGAGATCCGCGTTGCTCACACCGAGACCGAGAGAGCGCATGAGCTTAAAAGCGTCATCCGGCCGGCCGAGGTAATAACGGCGGCTATCTAAAGGATTAACATACCAAGCCTGGCCCTTATCCTGGACCTGTAATAATATCCGGCCGTCTAGGCTAGAGGCGGCGGCGGATGGAATCGCGCCCGGCAATATCCAGCCAAAATCAGCGCCGAAAAATAAGGCGCTGATAATTAAATAGAAAATGATTTTATATCTCTTAAAACGCATAAATATCTCATCAATCGACCAAGGTCACGAAGAGATCTTCGGACGGCGGCGATGGCAGATGGCTAACGTCATTGATATAGCTGATCTTGACATAACGGTCGCGATCGATGACCAGCTTGCTGATCGAGGACTGGAAGATTTCCAAGGACAAGAAGCCGATGACATCGGCGTTCAAGATGCCGGTCAAGAGCGCTTTGATGAAATTACCATGAGTGAAAACGGCAACCCGCTTGCCGCGATTATGGCGGAAGATATCGGCGAGCGCCCGGCGCGCGAGAGTCTGCATCTTGTCCAATTCCTTGTCCAAACGGGGATAAGGTTTGAATTTCTTCGCCCGCGTCGCCTCCGACATATGGAAATACTTGATCCGATGCCAGTCTTTCCAATCGATCTCATCCAAGCGCTGATCGACGATCAGGCTCTGCCCGGTCTGCTTAGCGAAAATCGCGGCGCTTTCCTGCGCCCGCGGTAAACCGCTGGCATAAATATTGTCGATCCTCATCCGCAAAAGGCTCTCCGTCAAGAAACGGCGCTGCTTCCGGCCGGCCGCCGACAGCGGCATATCATAATCGCCGAGCGTCTTCTCCTGCTTATAATCGGGATTACAGTGCCGGATCAATAAGATCTCCGTATACGGTTTCCGGCTGGGCGGCTTTAGCTTGACGTAAGGGTTCTTATACATAATCAGATGTTCTTACGAGCGATTAAATATTCTTAGCGACGAATTCCCAATTGATCAGATTTTGTAAGACCGCTTCTACGAAATCGGCGCGGCGATTCTGATAATCCAGATAATAAGAGTGTTCCCAGACGTCTAGGGCGAAAACCGGCTTGAGGCCATGCGCGATCGGATTGTCGCCGTTCGCGGTCTTTAATATCTTGAGCTGCTCGCCGTCTTTCACCAGCCAGACCCAGCCGCTCCCGAATAAGCTGGCCGCGGCGATCTTAAATTCCGTATAGAACATCTCCAGGGAGCCGAAACTCTGGCTCAAGGCGGCGCTGACCGGTTCGGACGGCGCTGATCCTTTAGCCGCCGGCCGCAGGCAATCCCAGAAAAAAGTATGGTTAAAATGCTGGGCGGCGTTATTGAAGATGCCGGTCCGCTCGGCGTTATTCGCTGATTTCAGGATGATATTCTCCAGGCTCTCTTTTTCCAATTCCGTGCCGGCCAAAAGCTTATTCAGGTTATCGACATACGCCTGATGGTGTTTGCCATAATGGAAATCTAGGGTTTTGGCTGACATGTGCGGCTCTAGCGCGGCGCGCTCGTAAGGCAGATTAGGTAAAGTAAACATAAAATTAAAAATTAAATTATTAATAAAATAATTATAACAAAAAATCCGTCTAAAGACTACCGGAAAGATCGTTAATCTTAATACGCAAGGCGCGCCGCTGCTCATCGTAATCCGGCACGGCGCGAGCGACTAAAAGCCAAAAACGGGCAGAATGGTTGAATTCGGCCAGATGGCAGAGTTCGTGGACGATGATGTAATCGGCGACCGCGGGCGCCAGATCCAAGAGACGATAATTAAAATTAAGATTGCCGGAGCGCGAACAGCTGCCCCAGCGCGTAGCCTGGTTGCGGATACTGACCCGATGATATTTGAAGCCGTAAAAATTATTGAAGTGAGCGAGGCGGGATAAGACCAGGACGCGCGCCGCTTCTTTTTTAGCCAGATAATCAGCGCGACGGCCAGGAGCCGCCAGGAGCGGCGCCGGAAATTCCTTAAAATAATCCAAGCGCGCGATGAGCCAATTTGCTTTCTTCCTAATAAAGCTTTCTATGAAACGCCAGCTGGCCAAGCGCGGCTGAGTTATAACCAGGCGACCATCGCCGTAGACTGATAAACGCAGACGGCGGGAACGATGGCTGATCTTAAGAGTATAGGGGATAAGACGTCCTCCGATCTTGATCTGTTTGAGCATCCTGGCTTCTTTAACGGTTTTTGATCGTGCGGACGATCTGATCGACGAGCGCGTCCAGATCGAAGCTCGTCCTTTCATCCGCGCAGGCGGTCCGCTGCGGCTCGTCATAATTTGAACATTGCGGATAGCGGAGGGTAAAATTGACTGTCACCCGATTTTTCCCGTCCTCATGAATATAGGTATGATCAGTAAATACCGAACCGGCGGCGCCTTCGCTATAAGCGATAACGCAATAGGAACGAGAGTTTATGGTCTGTAATCTGGTCCGACCGGCCTGGCTGCCAGTCGCCGGCGTCTCCGTACAATCTAAAACCTCAGTCGACTCAGTTACCATGATACGCGGCGGCCAGGCGGGAGAAACTAAACTGATATATTGCGCGGCCAGCTGCGCCGGATAACGGAAACTGAAACCTTGAGCTTCGTCAGTATAAGTGGCCCAGTCCTCAGGGACCGGGGCATCTTCCGGGCTAGCTTCCGCGGAGCCGGATGTTTCGGGACAAGCCGCGAACTGACAATCCGGGCCGCTCCGTCCGACCGCAGAGCCGTCCGGACAGATCTTCGCCTCTAGGGTGCAGGCGATGGCTTGGCTAGGTTGCCCCGCTTGGCCAGGCTGGTCTGAGCCAGCTGGCGCAAAAGAGCGATACAAAAAATAAATAAGGGCAAGAAGGACTAAAATCGCGAAAGCGCCTAAGGCTAAGGTCTTGATCGTTGATCGGGCGCTGGCATTAATCTTAAACTTATGCATAATGATGATGCTTAATCGAATGAATTAGTTGATGACTTAATAATTATATCATATCCGGCTCTTGAGAAAAAGCGAGGATTAAACTATGCTGATAATATGCAAACTCCGATTAGAAAAGGCGATAAGATTCCCCGACCGAAAGCCGATCCGTTCATGACCGCGGCGAAATTCGAGGAGCTTAAAGCTAAAATCCAAAGATGGAAAACCGTTAACCGGCCGCGCGAAGCAGCGGAAGTCGCGCGCCTCGCGCTCATGGGCGACTTTTCGGAAAACGTCGGCTACCAGGTGGCCAAAGGCCGTCTGCGCGGACTGAACCAGCGGATCATCGATACCGAAAATCTTTTAGCGCGTGCCGAGATAATTGTTCCTTCTGGCGAAACGGAAAGCGTCAAGCTCGGCAGCCGGGTGACCATTGAAAAAATCAGCTCCGACGAAGGCGCTGATCAAAGCAAAAACGCTACTTCTAATCATGGTTTAAGCCGCCAAAAAACCTATCAGATCTTGGGCTCGGCCGAAACCGCGCCGGCCGCCGGCGTCATCTCCCATAGTTCCCCGCTCGGCGCCGCGCTCCTGTCGCGCCGCGTCGGCGAAAACGTCAAAGTCGAGATAAATGGGAAAATGGTTGAGTATAAGATAGTGAAAATCAGCTAACTGATTCCCCTTCACAACGATTTAACCGCCTGCGCTTTCCGGTACATATGAGAAGAAGATAATACCCTAAGCGGCGCGCTAGCCTGAGACCCGGGAAGTAAGTTTAGAAAATAAGTAGCGGCATCACAGAGCGCCGGATAATATAACCAGAATTTTAAATTCTCATCCAGCTGATAATCATGACCGCTCGCTTCTGAGTAAGCGGCAATGATCGCTTCCAGCATCGCCGGATCAAACGCGGCCTGGCCGTCCGGGCAAGACCACTCCACGAGCATCAGGCCTAGATCATAGAGGCACGGCCCGTAAAAACACCATTCAAAATCAGTCACGGCCAGTACTTTATCGCCCGCCGCCTGATAAATTAAATTTTTACTGCGCCAATCGCCGTGCACCAGACTGAAATTTTGCGTCGAGGCCGAAAATCTCTCTTGGGCCTCTTTTAATTCTCCAATCAGGACATCCGCGTCGCTAATCAGCCGGCGCAAAGCGTCTTGATTTTGTAAAGCGCGATCAATCTCCGTCGAACCATTACGGCTCGGCCGGGACCAAACGTTTTTAGAAGATGTCAGCGCATGGAGCTGCGCTAAGACCTTGGCCGCTTCCCTGGCTTCAGATAAACTAGGACGCTGATCTTGAGAAGTGACGACATGACGGCCGGCGATAAAACGATAAAGAACCAAGGTCTGAGCAAAATCCGGCTGGCTGATCATCTCCGCCTCTTTATTCTTTATCAATTCAGGTACCGGAAAACCGATATTAGCTAGCCGCTGCGAGATCAGCGCTTCTTCCTGGGCGGCTGCCAACGGGAACATCTTACCGACTTTCAAAAAATAATCTTGCTGGTCAGCGGATACCCGATAATTAATATTGTAATCACTCGCCTGGAGTAAATTAAGGCTGATTCGGCCGCTAAGGCCATAATTTTCTGCCAAATATTTTATCAGCCCGATTTCATCCATATTTAAATCTTACTAACCCAGCCCTCAATCGCCTTCTTAACCGCCATCTGCCGCGGCGCAAAACTATGGCTGACACCTTTAACCACGAGAGTGTCCGCTTTCTGCCGGGCGAGCGCGGCCTTGAACCAGGCGGCGATCTCTTTGATCGGCCGATCTCGGAATTCATCCTCTTCAGCTAGCATGACCAAAAGCGGCTTCTTAACCTGCTGGAGCAAGCGCGGCGGGCGGCCGCTAGCATAGCCGAAGATCTCCTCCTGGCTATCTGGAGTATATAAACTCAAAAAACGCTGGGCGTCTATAGGCTTCGGCCAAAGCGCGCGCGGTAATAATTCATGCTTCTTCCCGGCCTTAACTAAGCGGCGAGCCGCGGCCAAGGCGCGCCGATAAAGCGCGGGGCCGGCTTCTAATTCAGCGTCGGCGTAATCGCTCATCGGCGCGAGCAGGATCGCGCCTGTAACCTGGCTGCGCGGCCTTTTGGCGAGATAATAGATGCTTTTCTGGCAGCCGGTGGAGTGCCCCAAGAGGAATATCCGCCGCGCGCCCAGCTGGCGTGCGTAAGCCACCGCGCCGTCGATATCGTCCGCGCATTCCGTAAAAACTTCATGCGCCATGCCGGAGGCATAATATTTAGCGCTGCGGCCGGAGCCTGACGGCAGGCGGCGGATGCCAGAAACGAGGCCGCTTCCCCGATTATTAAAAATCAAGACGCCGGTATCGCGTCCGACTAGCGCGCTGGTTAATTCCACGCGCGAAAAAAGATTGCCGCCCAAGCCGTGGAGGAAGACAAAGACGGTCTGCGGACGCTTCGGCCCCAAACAGAAGCCATTCAGGAGATAGCGCTTGGGCGTCTGGATGGTAACAATTCGGCTAGGGAGCAAGCGGGAATGCTCAGACGGACGGGAACGGCCCAATGATGATTTCTTGATTTTAGCGGCAGCCATATGATTAATGATTAAAACGCGATTAATGATTAGGGCGCGGTCGCGAGATTAGCTTTTATCGCCTGAGCGCGCCGCGCTAATTCTAGATTCTTCTCACCCAAGGGATTATAAAAAGCCAGTCCGGCCAGGCTATCGATATCCAGCCACTCCGGCAGAGCCATGAACTTCTTTTCAAATTCATCGCAATGAGCGATAGATATTTCGCCGCCGATCTTTTCCACCAAGAAATAAATCAATTGGCAATTCCAATAGAGCTTGCCGTCGCCGCGCAGGCTCGGCTTGAAAAAAGAGGAAGTGGCATAAAAGGCGTTGAGCGGGCGGACTTTGAGACCCGTCTCTTCCCAGAATTCGCGCACGACGGCTTCCTCCAAAGTTTCATCGATCTCCACGCCGCCGCCTGGAAAATCATAGCCGTCCCATTGCCGGGACAATAAGACTTTGCCGTCTTCGATCAGGAGGCCGTAAGCTGACGGCCGGAAGACCAATTGATCCGGCGCCACCGCGTACTCTTTATTATCCTTGTCGTGACAGATAACTTTTTCTTTCATAATTTTAAAATCTTATTATCCATGATGATTATAAAGATAAATAGAACAAATAAGCTGTGGCGGCATTTTCCAGCATCAGGAGCGGGATGCCGATCAGGAAATACCATTTCCGCGTCTTATGCCGAAAAACGAACATACCTAAATAGACGCCGAGGCTGCCGCCAATCGCCGCCAGGAAGAACATCTTCCCTTCAGAAATCCGCTCCGCGCCCGAGCGGGTCGAGCTCAGCTTATCGGAAAGCATGATCAAAAAGGCGGCCAGGTTGATCAGGCTGAGGAAGATTAGGATATAGAGAGCCGAGAAACTGATAATCATATTATTTTATTATAGCATAGAGAGGCGGCTAATAAAAAAGCCGCTGATAAATCAACGGCTCCAAGAACTTGGGGGGACTCTTTAGGCAACGAGATGGCGCGGGATGCAGCCGTCGATGCTTTCGGAATTGACGGCGTGATAAAGATAGTGGCTGGGGTCAAAGAAACAGTCCGGCAATTGCCCGCCGTGTTCCCGAATATTCTGGCAGATCGCTCTCGGCGACAGCTGCAGGCTACATGATAAATACATAACGGACACGAAGGCGTCCTCTTCAGAATATAACCCAGACGTTGTGGCAGAATATTTTACTTTGTTGATCATGACAGCCACGGCTCCAGGAAAGCGCAGTTTTTTTTCAACAGCGCTATTTTGCGAAGAAAAGTCGCCCAGTAAATTCATACGCGTGACTTTTTCCGGAGCGAAGTGCAGAGCGTATTCAGATGGCTTCAGCACTGAAAAAACGGCAAAATTCCTATCGTCTGCCTCCATGTCGCCGACTTCACAACGCAGGCCGGTCCGGACTTTTTTATCATGCCTGATATGTTCTGGCAATCCGATAATGGCTTGGAACCAGCCAATACCGATAGACATCAGTTCCGGTTTTTTAGCCTGAAAATCGATACGCAATATTTCTAACATCGCGTCCTCCTAATTTGGTGATTATTTATAGTTAATTATGTTGTCAAAGTAATGTTTTAATATATCATAAAGCTACATTTCTGTCAATTACCGCTAATCTACCAATAAAAAGCCGCGGGTTAGACCAGCGGCGGTAACAACTTGGCAGGCTCTCAGGCTCTTACATTAGGCGGGAGAGAATCTTCGGTCCGGAGAGAATTGATAAACGGACGGAGATAATGGTCGACCTCCCTGAAACAATCGGGCAAATTTCTTTTTCTATAGGCGATAGTCTCGCATATACATAGCGGAGAAAGCTGGAAGGCGCGGGCCAATAGCATGGCGGCGATAAAGCAATTATCATGATAATTGCTCATCCCGCCCACGGCCACCTGCACCTTTAAGCCCTCGATGTCTACTATGATGCTGGCGACGGAGATATTCCTAACTGCATCATCAAGCGGCCATACGGCTAAACGGAGAACCCGGCAAGACTCAGCTCTATACGCAGTCGCGGAGATGATGTCCCTGGAAGGTTTATATACTGAGAAGAAATAACTATTCGGCGTATCCGGCTCGCCGATATAAATATGAAGTCCGGTTTCCAACCAACGAACCTTTCTCACCGTAGGCGACAGGTTGCGAAGCTGATTATACCAAGCGACAGCCGTATTCGCCAACTCTCCTTTTTTTGCTTTGAAATCTACTGCACAATCAATTTCGGACATGGCGTCCTCCTCTTAGTTATTATTAGGTACGATTAATTATTAAAGTGATAAAAATATATCATTAAAACTAATTGCTGTCAATTATTATTTTATCTTTTCCAAACCTTATCTTCCGGCTTAAAACCCACCTGATAGTCCGGGATTTCCAGAGCGATGCCGTATCTTTTCGCTTCCTCATATAATACTGGGTCCTGCAGATCTACCTTATACCAATAATTCTTTCTAAATATAAAGCTATATTAATATTAGCTCATTATGAGCGAATATTCAATTTTGGCAGATCATCCTCTCTTGCATCGTGAATAATGTTATGCTACTATATATTTACAAATGTCTTATCCGCTCTCAGCGGACTAGACCCCGAGAACTCCCTGGCGGGAGTTCGTTTTGTTTAAAAAATATTTTTAATTTTAGCCACCACTTGTCGGAAATCAGATCTATTTAAATCGCCTATCCGCCTAATAAGGCGCTTGCTGCTAATCAGCCGTATCTGGGAAATCATAGCCGACCTTAACCCGCCACCAAGCGGAAAATGACAATAATAAAGATTATCTTTTAAGCTAGTCGATAAAGGGACGCTTAAAGCCAGATGCTGATTAAATTTCTTAATGATCAAGACTGGCCGCTCAAAATGAAAATTCTTGCCGTCCTCTTCGTGCCCGATATTAACACCTAGATTTGCCCACCAAATTTCTCGGGTATGAAAAAATACCTTGCGGACATCCCGGGTAAAATGTATTTCGGATTTTAGCTTGGCCCAGCCAAAAAAATCTTTTTCGCTTTTACTAGCAATTAAAAAATCCCTCATATCTGATAATAATTTATAAGTCTTATTACTATAAGATATCAGGGATTAAAAAGAGTTAAAGATTTTATAAAAATTATTTTATTTTTCTCTCCTGATCCGGAATATATTATCTTCTATATATTTAAGATCGTCTTGATCTAGAGAATTACTGGAAAAAACGAAGTGGACGTTCCACAAACCGGATTTCTCAATAGCCGGAGTTAGGCTTTGCCGACCCAGCCACTTCCATGAAGGCCGGCAGCCAGCGCAACCGGAAATAGTACCGATAATCTTTTTTTCTAATTCTTTGCGCCGATTACCCGGATCGCCGATGACATAAAACTTTATCTTATCTTCAATATATTCAGTAACCTTCTGCTCGGAACCTAAAATCCTAAACAAATGCTTCCTAAAAATGCTCGTCCTAGCCCGGCCGTTGATGTGCCTATTCAATCGTCTAAGTAGAGTGCCGGAGGTATTGATCCCTACTCTGACGATACGTTGTCCGCCATGTGCCCATTCGCCATTTTCCAGCATTAAATATAAGCCCTGGGCGGGAAATTCCGCATGGCTTCTTGAATCAGATAAAAATTCTCGGCCCTTCCTAAAATTAAAAATCTGACCTTTTGTCAGTATGGCGTGCAGTTGTTCACATTTAGTCCCAAAATGATCTATATCTCCTCTCATTAAATTTATTTTGTTATACTCACCGATTATTAAATCAGAGGTGCAACAAGCACTCGCAAGGCTTAGCTTTAAGGATCTTCTTCTGCCCGGCGATGGTATCAAGGAAGACGTCCTGCCCGCCCTGCCCCTTGGCCAGCCGCTTATCGAGCGGCGTATGGTGCTTGTAGCCGCGGCGGGTAAACTCCGCGACCAAGGCTTCGTGCCGCTCATAAAGCGCGCGTAATTTCCCCTGCCAGCGCAGAGTTTCCGGATGGCGGGAATAGCCGCCCTGGCCGCGGTGGATAGTCAGGATATTCCAAAGGCCGTGGAGCTCCCGATGTTCAGCCAGGAGATGCTTCCGGCAGAGATGTTGCGGATGGATGTCCCAGATGCGCATTGCTTTAACGATTACAAAAATTAAGTTTTATTACACTAGCTACCTCAATATTAGCTCATCACCTGGGAATATTCAATTTTGGCAAATAATTTTGACAGCTATTTTATTTTGGTATATAGTATAGACATACGGGCTTCGGCCTCCGCGACCTCACAGTTTCTTAGGAAACTGTGAGGATCGTTTTTTATAAGAGGTTTTTGATCGACCTTATAACTTCCCAAAACTCTTGTTCTGGCATGGTCATGATCTTACGCGATAGCCTTTTACTGCTGATGAGCCGCAATTGCGACAAAATAATGGAGTAGGTGTCGCGGCCGGAGCGGAAGTTATAATAAAACCGGTCAAGCTTATTCTTACTGGTCAGCGGCAAAACCCACAAAGCCCCGCCGCCGAATTTCCTCAGGATTAAAACCGGCCGCTCATATTTATCGTGCTTACCGTCCTGCTCATAACCGATATTTATGCCTAAGCTCGCCCACCAGATTTCCCTAGTCTTAAAATATATTTCGTTCTCATTCCTAAAATAATGGATTCTCGGCTTTAGTTTAGCCCAACCAAAAAAATCTTTTTCGATTCTATTATTCACCAAAAAATCACTCATATTTTATAGTAATCTATAAATCTGATCACTATAAGATATTGGGGATTAAAAATAGTTAAAGATTTTCTAAACACTATCTTGATCTAAATAAAAAAGCCCGGATAGAATAAATCCGAGCTGTTTAAAGATTCAGGCTTTGGGTATACCGCTGAGAAAAGCGGCGAGCCAGATAAGCCAGGCGACCCAGGAGAAGCGGTGGAAGTACTTTTCCGCCCGGCCGTGGTACCTTAGGGCGATGAGCGCCCAAGTCAGATGCAAACCCATGATTACTAAGGCGCCATAACCACAGACGCTATGGGTATTAAGCTGGAATTTAAAACCGGCTCGATAGGCCATGATTGAAGTGCCGGCTAAATCAAAGCTGAAAGCGGATATGAACATACTGATCATCCAGGGTCGGAGAGATTTAATGATCCGTTCGGACCAGATAGATGCGGTGTAGAGTACTAGGGCGGTAGAAATAAAAATGACAGCGCTAATTAAGAGCATGACGGCCTCGCCATTAATGAACAAAAATTATCAAGGTAACAAAAAAATATATCATAAAGATATATTTTTGTAAACTGCCTTATAAAATTAATACCCCACCATGCAATTTGCTCTTATTTGATATTAGCCACCATATCCTCTAAAATCAAAATATGCCTATACTCTTGCAAGCCAAAGACCTGAGCAAGGAATATAGCGGTCAAAAAATATTTTCCGGCCTGTCTTTTGCGGTCTCCGACCGGCAGAAAATCGGCGTCATCGGCAAGAACGGCGCCGGCAAATCTACTTTATTCCGTATCATCACCGGCGAAGAAAGCGCGGATAGCGGCGACCTAATCATCCACGCCGATACGACTATCGGCTATTTGAAACAGACCGACGACTGGCAAGCGGGCGAAAGCGGCCTAAGCTATCTTGAGCGCCAGAGCGGCCGGCCCGAGTGGCGCTGTAAACAAGTGGCCAGTAAATTTGAGCTGGATGCAACGAAGCTGAACCAGGCGGCCGAAAGTCTTTCCGGCGGCTGGCGCATGCGTTTGCGCCTTACCGCCATGTTGCTCAAAGAACCGAATCTATTCCTGCTTGATGAACCGAGCAATTATCTGGATTTAAATACTCTTATCCTCTTAGAAGATTATCTGCATGCCTACCGCGGCAGTTTTCTCATCATTTCCCATGACCGGGAATTTCTGAAACGCACTTGTTTGGAAACGATCGAAATCTCTAAGAGCGGCTGCTACCATTACCCGGGCAATATCGAAGCCTATCTGGAATTCAAGGAACAGAAGCTGGCCAGCCTGATCAAAGCTAACGCCAGCCTTGAGCGCCAGCAGGAACATTGGCAGGAATTTATCGATCGCTTCCGCTATAGCGCTTCCAAGGCGAAGCAGGCCCAATCCCTGGTCCGGAAGATCACCAAGTTGGAAGCCAAGCGCATCACGATCGAGCACCAAGCCGGGATCACCCGCATCACTATCCCGCCGGTCGCAAAACGCCATAATTTTGCTTTGAAGATAAATGAGCTTAGTATCGGCTACGGCGAAAAAGTTGTCGCTAGTGGCATTGATTTCGATGTCCGGGCCGGCGAAAAACTAGCCCTCCTGGGCTTAAACGGCCAGGGCAAGACCACGCTCATAAAAACTTTAGCCGGACGAATCCCGCCGCTAGCCGGTTCTTTCCGCTGGGCGGCCAACACCCGTTTCGTCTACCACGGCCAGGAAGAGATGGAGAAGATGGACGCGAAAGAACAAGCTGGCGCTTATCTTAGGCGCGTAGCCGCGAGCGAGGTCAAAACGGAAGCAGTCCTGAAGATGGCCGGCGACTTCCTGTTCCGGGATGAAGAATTAAAGAAGCCGATCGCGGTCTTATCCGGCGGCGAACGGGCGCGCCTCTTACTCACCGGATTACTGCTAGCCAAGCCGGATGTCATCATCTTAGACGAGCCGACTTCCCATCTGGATTTTGAAACCACCGAGGCCTTGGCCGCAGCCCTAGAAAGATTCAGCGGCACGGTCTTATTCTCCAGCCACGACCGCACTTTCTCGAGCCTCATCGCCACGGGCCTGGTCGAAATCAAGGATGGACGCGCTAAGCGGCGCCATGAAGACTACGGCGAGTATGTCGCCCGCCTGGAGAAAGCCTTATGGCAGAAAACGGAAACTGAACAGGAACCGGAAAAAGACAAGAGCGAAAGCCGCGAGGAGTATCTGGCCCGCCGCGCCAGGCAGAAAAAAATCCAGTCCCTGGAACAGGAACTGGAACGGATGCAGACTTATAAGCAGGAGCTGATGGCTTATTTCTTAGAGCATTATGATGATTATAAATCCGACAAGGTCCAGGAGCTGGAAGACCTCAAGCGCCGCATCGCGGATAAGGAGGAGGAGTGGTTGAGGGTGGAGGGGGAGGAAAGGAAATAATTATTTCAAAATAGATCTAAAGTATTGTTCAGTCTCTTTATCCGTAAAATAAACGTAGCAGCCTTTCATTCCTCTAGTCATTAAAGTGCGATAGGTATTTTTGATGATCTTATCGACTAAATTTAAAGTTCCCTCCTTATCCTTCAGCATCATGCCTCTATAACCTTTAAGCGAAGCATCGGTTCTAGCACGTTTTTCTGGATTTGTGATAGCTCTACCACCTCTAATCACGAAATCTGGGCCGACAATAACCCCAATATAATCGACTTCCAGACCTTGGCAAGTATGGATACAACCGATTTCATTAACTGACTCCGGTTTCATTATCCATAGACTACCATCACTAGCTAAATTCCAGCGCATCCGGAAATTATCCTCAGAAATAACAATATCATAGAGCGTTTTATTGCTCTTACTGATCCAATCCCAGCAGTACCCAGCTACTAATCTAGCTTTGTTATTTATTTTATTTTTTTCAAAAATAGCCTCTCTTAATTCAGTCGGCGAACTAAAAATTTTAAAGTCAAACTCTTGATTATCAAAAGTAGAGTTAGCGGTTTCTTTAATCTGTAAAATATTATCCAGCCAGGCTAAGTAGCCGTCTGAGCCGTTACAACGAAACTGAGAAGATAGCTCTAAATTATATATATTGCATCCTTCTTTTTTAGCCCACTTTGTTATTTCTTCTTTTTCTCCGATATCGCTGGTAGTTACTTTCTGATTTTCATCGATGAAAAAGACACTAAATTTAGAGGCATTAATAATTTCTTTAATTTGATTTTCTCCTAAATTTTTAAACATTCCTGACTTTTCGTTGAGCCTATGAGCTTCATCTACAATCAAGGCGTCAAAAATATTCTTCTGACATTTAGTATAAGAACCGGAGCCGACGAACATATTCGATATCTCTGTTTGCTTGAGAGTCCCGGTTAATTTACTTTGATAGACCGCCCTAGGTGCTGCATTTTTGGTAACATACTGAGCTACTAGAGAGGCCTTGATTAAAGCCACTAATAAATTTACAGCTACTACTGTTTTCCCTGTGCCCGGCCCGCCCTCCACGATCAATACATTTTTATTATCAATCCTCGATTTCTTGGCTAACGCCAGAGCTTCTTCATAAACGATCTTTTGATCATCGATCATCACGAATTCCTGATTCCCCTTAATCATTGAGACTAAGCTATCTGCCAGGCTTTTAGACGGTTTGATCCGGCCATGATCGATCCGATACATAATATTGGATCGATCTCCACGCTTAACGAATTGCTTAATAAACTCCCGCAATTTTAAGGCATCGTCCTTTAAAAAGGCTGGGGCTTTTTCTAGATATTCTGAATAAAATTTATTAGTTATTACTCCATCATCCGCATAATTATGCAGATAAGCGCAGGGGTTAAGCTGGATATTTTCCTCGTATACAGTCGCATTAAAACTATTTATCAAAGCGGCATAAGACCAGGCTTGATACGACGGGTGGTTAGTTTCTTGTTCGCCGTGCTGAAATCTGGTCGTGACTACTCCGTCCTTATCAGTCAAGCCAGCCTTCTGCCATTGTTTTAGTTCTATTATGACGGCATGATCAATATCTCTGTCATCACGACCGGTTAAAATGAAATCGACCCTCTTTGAAGTTTGCGGAATCAGAAATTCTATAGCCACACCGCTATCCCCAGGAATGCCATTATCAATCAAGATGTTGTTCATATACATCATGGAGTTGCGCCAAGAGCCGATTTCATTTTTAGAAACAGTGCGCTGTAATTTGTTTTCGAAAGCTTTAAGAATAATACCGTCGATATTATTCGTTAAAACGTCATTTAAAAAAGCCGCTTTGGTAGCTTGATAGACTAACATTCTTTAAAGCTTATTATATTTAGTGTGTTTCCCTTTGGCTTTATCTATCGGATATTTAATTTCATTCTTCTTAATTTTATCTTCTAGCGACGATTTAAGATCTATATCTAAATAATGACTAATTAGTAAAACCCAGTATAAAACGTCAGCTAACTCCTCGCCAATATCCGCTTTATTTGATTTTACATATTCATCTATTTCTTCGTGACTTTTCCATTGGAAATGCTCCATGACCTCAGTAGCCTCTAAAACTAGGGAGATGGATAGATCTTTTGGATTATGAAACTGCCGCCAATCGCGGGCATCAATAAATTTAACTATCTTATCGGTTAAATCTTGTATTTCCGGCATATTTTTATTGAGTTATATCTTTTAACAAAACTTTATCTTTTCTTTATCTAAATTTTATCCCTAATCTTACAAAAAAGCAACGAAAAATCGTAGCTTTTTGCTGTCATTATTTTTTCTTTGCGCCCTTAAGACCTTTAGTATCTTTAAGCAGCTTTTTATCTTCCGACTGCAGTCTCCTTTTTAATTTCTGAGCATCTTCTTCGGCGGGCAGATCTTCCGGCCTGATCCCTCTCTGCAAAAGCAATTTTCTAATATCATAGTTATTTTTCATGTGTTCACTGGCCATATTATTAAGTCCGGACAAAAAGGAGTCTTTCTTAAGATTAAAAACCGTAATTTCATTGGCAAAATCCTTAGCTTTAATAGTTATGGTCGGCAAAAAATCAGCCAAGGGTCGACTGGCCGGAACCCCTAAACGATTCTTCATATCATTAGTAGACAGGCCGCCAAAAAGCGCCTGATCGCCCTTGCTTTTGATCAAGGCAAAACCCTGGCTGTCAGCTCCTCGCTCATAAATCAAGCCGGATAAATTCTTCTCGCTTAAAGTGAGCTTGTCGCGAGCTTGTAGCCTTTCTCTATCACCTATTCTTTTTTCTAAAATTTCTTGTTTTCTGGTTTGCACCGCAAAGTAGCTCATCGCAAAAGCCACCGGCTCTTTTGACGAGTCGCCGTTCTGGGCGATTAAATAACCGGCATAACGTGTTAAAAAAATATCTTCTATTTCCTTGACGCCACCATTAGGCATATTAATCACTCGAGAAGTGGGCGCAAAATTATCAGCGACTTTTAAACCAACCGTCTCGCAGGCGATTTTTGCTTTCTCTATCACTTTTACAAAGTTTTCCCAATTACTATAATTTAATAAATTTTGCAAATCACGGGCAAACCAAAATTCAATATCACCAGCCGCATAGGCAAACTTATTGAAATCTTCTAAATAATTTTTAATGCTCTCTAGCTTCATATTCATCTAATATTAGATAATTAACTTTCCACAGATGTTTCCCTGATATCAGGAAAACATCTGTTAATAACTAAAAACTTATCAATTCAACGCTGTTTACGATAGCCTAATTTTATCTCTAATCCAGGAGAAAGGCAACGCCCCTTGCCTTTCGGTTTTGTTTCGGTTATAATATAACTATATAATAATTAAGCTTAAATCATATGACCACGCTGACCAAAAAACAAGCGCAGATCCGCGATTATATCGCGACCTACACCGAGGAGCACGGCTATGCCCCATCGCTCACCGAAATCAGGGATGAATTCGGGATTTCCACCGTTTCTACCATCCACGAGCATATCGCCAACCTGATGGAAAAAGGCATCCTGAAACGCGCCAAGGGCGTGGCTCGGAGCCTGGAGCTGGTCAGCCTGAAAATGAAAAACGAGCTCATGGCCGTCCCCCTGGTCGGCGTAATCACCGCCGGCAAGCCGATAGAAGCGATAGAGATTCCGGATGAAGTCGTGGAAATCGCCAAAGACAGGCGTTTCCAGGACGGCGAGCTCTATGCCCTCAAGGTCCGAGGTAACTCCATGATTGGCGACGGCATATTCGACGGCGACTTCGCCATCATCAAGAAGCAGGACTGGGCCGAAAACGGCGATACCGCGGTGGCCGTCATCGACGATAACGAAGCGACCCTGAAAAAATTCTATAAGGAAAAAGGTCGCATCCGGCTCCAGCCAGCTAATCCGACCTTCGCGCCGATCTTCCGCAAGAAAGTAGAGATCCGCGGCGTGGTCGTGAAGATCATCCGCGACCTACACCGGAGCTATGCCGCGATTTGATTGCTAATTGAGCGACCAAAAAACAGCCGGAGATTACCCTGGCTGTTTTTTTATTCTATAGATCCACTCTTCCCTATTTAACCCCGAAAGTCGCCTTGACCGTAACCATGACTTCCTTCTCGATGCCGGAAGTGTCGTAGGAGCCGTAGTCGGAAATTTCAATCGAACCGACCGGCATGACCTGGACCACACCCATATTGACGCCGCGCACTGTATCTAGGGAACGGCCGTCGCTCTCGGCAATCGCCGTCGCCCGCGATTTGGCGTCTTTTATCGCCGCCGGCAGAAGCGAGACGCGGAGTTCCGGCAGCTTGGAATAATAATACTCGACGGAGTTAGCCGAAAAAATTATACCTTTAGCCGCCAGCTGGTCGCTGTTCTTAGCTAGTTCCTTCATCTTATTCACGTCGTCGGACTTGATCTCAATATTCTGCGTCAGGTTATATTCTTTCGGCGCGTTAGAATCATTCTTGTAGATCTCGTTCATGAAGACCGGCGAAATCTCGTATTTCCCCTGGAATCCTTGAGCGTCCAGGAAATCGCCGACCATCTTTTCGTCGGTCTTCATCTGGGCGTAGCCGTCTTTCAAGTTATCGCGGAAGGCACTACGGCTGAAATTGCCGGTCCAGCGGGCTTGGTCCGCGGTCACGGTCTGTTTGGCCGAACCGGAAACGGAAATAACGCTATCCAGGTTCTTGACGGCGAAGAAAGTCCAGCCGACGATAACGGCCGCGATGATGAGGCTCAGGCCCAGGATCAAGCCGGCGAGCCAGGATTTGTTGGTATTTTCCATATTTTTAATCTAATTAATTAACTAAGTATATCTTAGCAGAAAGGAGGGGAAAAAACGAGAGCCTTTGGATATTAAAAAACGGATATTTAGATATCCGTTATAAAACAACTAAACAAAGTCTTTTGGCGACGCCGGGAACGACAGACTTAGTTATGCGTTGGTTCTCGCCAAACTTTGACCGGAATAACTATGAATTTCGCATCCGGCGGCATCAATTTGCCATCCGGAAAACACAAGGTAGCGCCAGAGTGCAAAATTTTAGCCGCTTCTTCCTCGGTATCGGCCTGGATGATCGCTATGCCTTTTTTATGGCCGCGCACGCCGACTTCATCCGCTTTAACTCGGCGATAAACGAATTTCCCTTCTATGTGATAAGATTTCAGGGCATAACGGTTATCCCAAGTATCTAGTTCGCCGATAAAAGCAATAACACAAAACTGAATAATTTTACTATTTTTCACTGATCACCTCTTGTTATTGGTTGTTTGATATAATTAAAAAAGGACTTCTCGACAGAATTTTATATTATAATAGATTAAATGGGATGTCAAAATAGCGAAAAACAAAAACGAGCCTCTCGGCCCGTTTTTTATGACTCTCATATTTTTCTGACTCCAGCTTTTCTTGGATTTCTACATCCCCAACCGCTCCGCTACATAATCTATATCCTTATCGCCCCGTCCCGAAAGATTGACCATGATGATCTTGTCCGAGCCTAAGGAAGGCGCGAACTTCATGGCATAAGCCAAAGCATGGGCGCTCTCGAGAGCTGGAATGATGCCTTCCACTCGCGATAACTCCTGGAACGCGACTAAGGCCTCCTGGTCATTCGCTGTGACGTATTCTACCCGCCCCTTGTCTTTCAGGTCGGAGTGGACCGGACCGACGCCGGGATAATCCAGGCCGGAAGCGATAGAATGGACTGGAAGCGGCTCGCCTTTTTCGTCCTGAAGCAGATAGGTAAACATGCCATGGATATTGCCGGGTTGCCCCAAAGTCAAAGTCGCGGCGTGCTCACCCGGCTTAAAGCTCTTCCCGCTCGGCTCGACGCCGATCATCTTCACCGCCTCGTCCTCTAAGAATTCATGGAATAAGCCGATGGCGTTAGAGCCGCCGCCTACGCAGGCGATCAGATAATCGGGCAAACGGCCGGCATCTGCCAGAATCTGCACGCGCGCTTCTTTACCGACCACGGACTGGAAATCGCGAACCATCATCGGGAAAGGATGCGGCCCGACGACTGAACCGATGCCGAAGAAGATGTTCTGCGGATCCTGGACAAAAGCCATGAAGGCGCTATCCACTGCGTCTTTAAGGCAGCGGCCGCCCTGTTTGACCGTGACGACTTTCGCGCCCAAGAGCTGCATGCGGATGACATTGGGGTGCTGCTTAGCGATATCGATCTCGCCCATATGGATCTCACAGGCAATCCCGACGAGCGCCGCTGCCGTTGCCAGCGCCACGCCGTGCTGGCCGGCGCCGGTTTCTGCTAAGAGCTTCGTCTTCCCCATGCGTTTCGCGAGCAAGGCCTCGCCCAAGGTATGGTTGATCTTATGCGCGCCGGTATGGTTCAGGTCTTCGCGTTTCAGATATATCTTTGCGCCGCCCAGCTTCTCGGAAAGATTCTTGGCATAATATAAGGGCGAGGGCCGGCCGACATAATCTTTCAGGAGTTTCTCGTACTCGACCCGGAAAGCGGGATCGGCCTGCGCTTTCTGATACTCTACCGCGATCTCATCAAAGATGGATTTTAGTTCCGGCGGAATAATCTGCCCGCCATACTCGCCGAAATAGCCGGCCGTGTCCGGCAGAACTTTGAAAGCGGTTTTAGTTTTATTGACTGTCACAGTATTTTTCATATGATTTATTCTTAATTTATTTATTATTTATATACGACAAATAGGCTGCTAGTTAGTAGCGCCAAGGTTCGGTCGAGCGGTTATAGAAATAATAGTCCATAAATGATTGAAAGCGATTGATAAATAAAAAACTGCCCCTTAATTAAATATTGGGCAGTTTCGAAATGATAATCAAACGCAAAAACCACTACCCAATATCTTGGGCAGTCCACCAGTTCTGGTTGGTCGTGCGGAAACGGTTATTCATAGTGAGATAATAATAACAAGTTTTTACAAAAAAGGCAATAGTTATATCAACTCATTTTCAATATTGATCTCGCCGTGCAAATCTTCCACCATCTTCTGCTTGATCTGTTCATAGCTGAATTTCTGCGCCAATAACCAGGCGAGTTTCGTCGTCATAGATTCAATGCTCATATCATAGGCCGGGATGGCGAGATCCCGCTCCCGCAAGACCTTGCCGGATTCGTTGACCTGGAAGCTGGCGATGCCGCTCGGCGCTTGTGAAGTCACGACGATCGGAATCTGTTTCTCTTTTAAATATTCAAAACCGGACAAGAGATGCAAGCTAGCGTCGCCGGCGCCGAAAGCTCTGAAGATAAAGGCTTTGATATTATTATTCTCCACCAAGGTCTTGAAGATCTCTGGCGACATGCCTGGAAATTCCGTCAGAGAGGCGATGCTCGCTGTATCAAAATCTTTCTTGACGCTGAGCACCCGAGACTGGATGGCTAAAGGCTTAGTTTTTGATAAATAAGAAATATGTTTATCTAAAGCCGCGGCGGATATCTTAATAAAGCGGCCGATCTGCCCTAAGGAACCGGCGATAAAAGAAGAAAAAGGATCATAGTCAAAGTCAGTCCCCTTCTTGACCCGGACGCCGGAAATGATCTTGCTGCCAAAGACCGCCATGATGCCTTTGATCGGATGATAGCCCCAAACCGCTAGGCGCAAGGAGTTAACAAGATTAGTCGTCGCGTCTGATCCTAAATAGCCCAAAGGTACCTGCGCGCCGGTTAGTATCACCGGTTTATTGATGTTCTCCAGGGCGAAGGAAAGAGCTGCCGCCGTATAACCCATAGTATTCGTGCCGTGCAAGACGATAAAAGCATCAAAATCGTCATAAGTTTCCGCAATCTTTGCCGCGATCGCCGACCAGTTTTCCGGTAACATATCGGAGCTATCAACATTAAATAACTGGGCAATCTCCGTGGCAATCTCAATATTCCAGTTTTTCTTAACTAATTCTATAGAATTGCTGAGGATGGCCTGGAAGCTATCCGGGCTGGACATGATCTTTTCCGTGACCTGGCTCACCGCTACGTTACCGGCAATAGTCCCGCCGGTCAAGATAATGAGCACTCTTTTAGTCGCGTATTGAGGCATATTTTTATAGTATTATCGCTATTATGAAGTTAATTATATTTTAACAAATAAAGCCCTTAAATCCTAATTTTTTAAGCAATTGACAAAACACTAAGAAAAATGATAATTTTAAGGGTCAATCGTTATTTAACAAGATAATTTTAAAACTATATCTAACCATAAACAGAAGGAATAGTCAGATGAAAAGAAAAATACTGGTCATCGTCGAATCAAGGTCAGATTTGCCGGCTATCCGCGACGGCCTCAATGTCCTGCGTTTAGCCGTAAAAAAAGGCTTGATCGATTGGCAGTCGATCGAGATCTGCAGCAGCCATCACAACCTAAGAGAGTTAAACGCCATATTGTTCGATACCAGAGAGGTCGATGCGATCATCGCTATCGCTGGAAAATCAACTTCTCTTTTTAGCAATATCGATTCCTATCTCCGGCACGTCCTCCATAATTACAAAACTCGCGTCATTCCGGTCCCTCTCAAGAGCCAGTCCGAACAAGAAAGCGTAGCCGCTCTTTACAGCGTTTTAGAAGCGCCGGATAACCAATTCCTATTCTGTGAAAAATTCTTCCACAATCCGGCCAGCGCTTTTCAATTCGCTGTTGACGGCGAACTCGAAGAATCATTTCCAGGGTCGTCACAAAAGGCGGAAACCTTGAGGCCATCGGAAGCTTATGAGCTGGCCCGGATCAAATATCCGGCGGCCGCTTCATATGATGATACGATAATCTTCTTGGAAGGACACGGATTATATCATGAGCATACCGGCAAAAATCGAGAAATCTTCAGTAACCCAAAATTTCCTGGCCTGCTCTATGTCCTCGCTACGGATCGGATCGCTGTCCAGGGCACTATCTTAAACGCCAGCGTCTACCGGAAAGGAGCCGCTTCAACGGCCCAAACCATCTACTGGCTGAAATATGTTTTTAACGATATCCCGAACCATCTGGTCGCTTACGGCGACGGCCTCAGGCCATACCTGCCTGATTCGCTCTTAGAACAAGCGCCGCTCGAAGTCTTAAGCCGTTTGCTGATAAATATGATCGTCGTTAAAAAAGCAGAAGTCTTGAAAGTTAAAGCAACCGTTAAAGGATATCTGACCGGCTCTGATTTGGAAGACTATCAGATGAATGATAGTATTTACGGGTATGAGCTCCCCCCGGGCCTGATCGCTGGCGATAAGCTCCCGGAGATGATCTTCTTCCCTGTCGCTCAGGCTGATTATAGCTTACGCGATGAAAATATCGATTTCGAAAAAATGTCAGAAATCATCGGTGCGGGTAACGCCCGCGCTATCAGGGAAAAATCGCTTTATCTTTATTCTACTGCCCACGATCTGGCTGAAAAATCAGGCCTCATCATCGCCGAAACCACATTTGAATTCGGCGTAGATCCGGAAGGCCGAATCATCTTGATCGGCGAAGTGCTCACGCCTGATTCCAGTCTTTTCTGGCTAGAACAAGAAAGATTGGAAGCTAGGGCTAAGGGCCTCATTCCGCCGAGCTTAGATAAACAGCTGATCATTAACTCATTAGCGCTAACTTGGCTAAAAATTACATTGGCCAAAGAAGAAATCTCTAATTGGAAGCCGCCGAAAATATTACTGAAAGAAATTTCAAAAAATTATCAACAGATATTCCAACTTATCGCTGGTAAATCATTAACGGATTTCTGGACAGAAAATATGGATATAAAATATTGAAAAATTATTAAAAATGATTGAAAATAACCAAAGCCCCGCCAAAAATGAGCGGGGCTTTTTATAAGTTGACATTAAACAAAAAATATTATAAATTAGCTATACTGAAAGTTAGCTTGCAGGCAGTCCTTTTAAATCAAAAATAACAAAAATCATAAAACTAAATAAAACGAGGTCGACCATGACTAGAGTATTCTTTGATGCGAGGCGGCCGGAATTGATCTTTTCGCTGGCGGCAATATTAAAAAAAATGGGCGATAAAATCGATCTTATCGTCCCCGTAACCCCCGAATCAATGATGGCGGAGGAAGAAAAAATCAGCCAGACCCGGTTCTTATTCCAATATGAGGCTGGCGATTCGCCGCCTGAGCCGGCAAATATTTATATTCTGGGCATCGGGCCGGATGACGACGAAGAATCCGAATATCTCCGATCTTTCATCGACCACCACGGCGCGAACATCGCCCTCTGGATCGATGACGGCCATAACTGGACGCCAGATCTATTGTTTTATGCCATGATAAATAAAGTTAAGATCAGGCTCCATCCGATTTCCTGTTTATATAAGCTACGATCCCTAAGATATAACTTCCCCCTGGAATGGGAAATAGCCGTAAAAAATTTCCGGGAATTTAAAAATGATCCCCAGAAAGATTTTCCTTACCGGCGCTATTATCTGGCTTGGGAAGCGGGACGGATAATGGCTCAGAACGTGGATGATCAGTATTACCACAACGAGACTTATCTCTCTATCCTCTGGGCTACCTTGAAAGAGCTGGAGACCGGCACCGCGGAAGATCAATTAGATTATTTCCAGGACCTAACGCTGACCATCACCCAAGCCACCGAAGAGGCGAAACGCAGCATCAACGCTAACCATCCCTTCTTCCGGGCCGCTAAAGACAGTGGCCGGCCGATCGGTTTCCTAAGGCTGAATCATGCGCATGCCGATATCCAGGAAATCATAAAATATGGCGTAAAAAAATTCCCCTGGCTATTCGTGCTAGAGTATTCTGAAGATAAGGAGATCTATTCTGAAGTCGCCTCTGTCTGTTTACCCGGATGGCTAATCTCCTATTATCTATCAGACAATGTTCTGCGGGATAATAAATCAAGATTGTATAAGATCTTGAATGAGGAAGTGACAAATTATCCGGTATCCTAAGACGGATCCAGCCAGACGCTCAGTTTTTGATTTATGTTTCCCAGAGCCCGACTATCAAAAGTTGGGCTTTTTTATTTCTGCCCTTTCCCGCGCAGCTGCCCGCAGGCGGCCGCGATATCCGCGCCGAAGCTCAGGCGGACGGTCACCGGCACTTTCTGCTCTTCCAAAATCTTCTTGAAAGCCTCGATCCGCTCGCGATCTGAGGCCTTGAAACGTCCGGTCGGATTATAAGGGATAAGGTTGACGAAATAAAGCGGCTTTTTCATAAGCGTCGCCAACTCGCGCGCATCTAGGTCGCGGTCGTTGACGCCTTTGATCATCAGATATTCGAACATCACGCGGCGGCCGGTCTTGATGATATAATTATCAACCGCCTTAAAAAGTTCGCGGAGCGGATATTTCTTAGCGACCGGCATAAGCTCGCGGCGCAACCCGTCGGTCGCGGCATGCAATGATATGGCGAGATTGATCTGCAATTTCTCGCCGGACAAACGCTTGATCCCTTCCGTGATTCCGGCGGTCGAGACGGACAATCGCCGGGCGCCGATATTCAGGGTTTCCGGATTATTGATGAACTTCGCGGCTTTCATAAACTGCTCATAATTCAAGAAGGGCTCGCCCATGCCCATGAAGACGATATTGGCGATCTTTTCTTCTTTTCCTTCCTGCTTCAGATAGCGCGCCCAGAAAATGACCTGTTCCACGATCTCCTCGGCCGTCAAGTTGCGGCGGAAACCGTTCATGCCGGTGGCGCAGAATTCACAATTAAGAGGACAGCCGGCCTGCGTGGAAACGCAGATCGTATTACGTTCTTCTTTCTGCCGGATCAAGACCGTCTCGATCGCTTCCCCGTCGGCGAGAGTAATGAGCGCCTTGATGCTCTGCGGGCCGCTTTGCGCCTTAAAAACTTCCGCTTGGATTTCCAAAGGACAGATGGCGGCTAATTTTTCCCGCAAGGCTTTCGGCAGATTAGAGGCTTCTTTCCAAGTAGCGATAAAATCCTGGAATAGGGCTTTATTGACTTGAGCGTAACGGAACTTCGGTTCGTCCGCCAGAACGGTATTCAAATGAGAGATATCCATAAGATTAAGATTAGTTTCTCGGGCCAAGCGCGTGCCGACCGAGATCGAAATAAGCTACTGTTTCCGCAAAGTGATCCTGACGATCTCGCTGCGCGCCGCAGTCCGCATCGGCGGCCCCCAGGAACCGGCGCCGGAATTGACGACCAAGGAAAAATCGCCTTCCTGGAAGAAGCCGTAACCATGCCCCTGGTGCGCCCAATTGACGATATAGTTGAAAGGCCAGAGCTGGCCGTCGTGCGTATGGCCGGATAATTGTAGATCTATCCCGACTTTCTTGGCTAGATCGATATTCTTCGGGACATGGAATAAAAGGACGCTAGGCCGATCCGGGCTGTAATTTACCTGCTTCAAGATTTCCGCTTCCAGATTGAAATCGCTATTGAAAGAATAGCTGATGCCGATAATCTGCAGGCCACCCACGACCATCATCCGGTTATCCAGGACTTCGACCGGATTGCCGGCCAAAAGGTCGGTGACGCGGTTGAAGCCCAGATACAAATCATGGTTGCCGAAGCTATAATAGATCCCTCGCGGCGTGTTTAATTTCGTAAAAGGATGATTCAGCCAGCTAAAATCCGCTTCCATCCCGTCAAAGAGATCGCCGGTGATAAAGACCGCTTCCGGCTCTAGGCGGTTGATCTTATCGATCAAACGGGAAAAGAATTTTTTCCGATAGACCGCGCCGAGATGGACGTCGGACAGATGGACCACGGTCTTATTGTCCCATTCGTCCGGGAGATCCTTAATCCGGACCGTATACTCGGTCACCCGCGGCGACCAGACGCGATAGATGCCAAAAAAAGTGAGGAGGATCGAACCGCCGACAAAGATCAGCTTCAAGAATAGATCAGGTATAGAAAACGCGAAAGTCCAATCGATCAGTTTCAGGATCGCGACCAGGCCGGCCGCGATACAGAGATTCAGGGACAAGCCGATCCAGGAAATCGAAACGATATAATAATAGCGGGTAAAAAGATTGTCCCATTTATAGACGATATAAGAGGAAATAATGGCGTTCAGATAGAGGGAGATCAGGATGGCGGCGGCGATGATCTGCAAATAAGGGGCAGTAATATGGAAGAAGCGGATGAAGACATACCAAAAGGCGGCGTGCCCGGCGAGCAGGGTCAGCATGGAAGTGACGAAAAAGAGTATTTGAACCATAAATTTTTTATTTTCCGCTGCGAAACGCGACGATCTACTCCTTAATAAACGGCCAGGCGGCGTAAGTACCCGCCGGACCGACGGCCGCGGCAATGGCCACGAGCCGATTATATTTCGCGACCCGCTCACTGCGGGCTGGCGCGCCGGTCTTGATCTGGCCGGTCCCCATCGCGACCGCGAGATCAGCGATAAACGCGTCTTCGGTCTCGCCGCTGCGGTGCGAGATAACGGCGGTCAGGCCGTGGGCGCGCGCCAAGCGGATTGCCTGGACAGTTTCTGACAAGGTGCCGATCTGATTCAATTTGATCAATATAGAATTCGTAGTTTTCTCCGCTATTCCCCGCTCCAAGCGCTTGACATTCGTAACATATAAGTCGTCGCCGACGACTTGGACTCGATTTTCATTCGCGGCCGTAAATTCCCGGAAACTGTCCCAATCATCTTCGGCGAAGATATCTTCAAAAGAATAGATCGGATAGCGGGACTGCAGATCGCGATAGAAAGCGGCGAGTTCCGAGCCGCTGAAATTTTTATTTTCCTTTTTCAAGTGATACGCGCCATCTTGGAAAAATTCCGTGGCGGCGGCATCAATGCCGAAAATGATGTCTCGACCCAATTCATAGCCGGCCGCCTTGACCGCTTCAGCTAGGAGCGCGAAAGCCTCCTCATTACTCTTGACCGCCGGCGCGAAACCGCCTTCGTCGCCGACGGTGATCTGATAAGCATGCGCTTTCAGGACTTTCTTCAGATGCTGATAAATTTCCGCGGCCATCCGCACGGCGGCCGCCATATCCGCGGCGCCGACCGGCAAGATCATATATTCCTGGATATCCGTCGCCCAATCCGCATGCTTCCCGCCATTTAAGACATTCATCATCGGGATCGGCAAGACATACTGGCCTTGGAAATCCGGATTGAATTTCGTCAGATATTGATACAGCGGCTGTCCCGTCCCCGCGGCGGCCGCGCGCGCGACCGCGAGCGATACCGCGAGCATCGCGTTCGCGCCTAAATGCGCTTTATTTTCCGTGCCGTCTAATTTGATCATGATCTCGTCTATCCCCGCCTGATCTTCCGGATCCTGACCGACTAAGGCCGGCTTGATCTTTTCTTGGATATTCCTTATGGCGCTTAAGACGCCGAGGCCTAAATAACGCGCCGTGTCATTATCGCGCAATTCTACCGCTTCATAGCTGCCGGTCGAAGCGCCTGATGGCACCATCGCCGCACCGCTTATTCCGTTATCCAAAATAACGGTCGCCGCGACGGTCGGATTGCCGCGCGAATCTAAGATTTCTAAAACATTGATATCCTGTATTTTCATATTGGCTATTGATAGATATTTATTGCTGGCTACCGCCAGCCGTCTTTTGCTGGCTCAACCGGCCTGCTTTTAATTAATGACATTCCCTTTATAAAGATAGCGCTCCGAACGGTCCAGAACCTTACGTAAAGTCCGGATAGCGGCCAGTGGATAGTCGCCGACAGCGGTCTCATCCGAAAGCATGACCATATCCGCGCCGTCAAAGACCGCATTGGCGATATCGGAAACTTCCGCTCGCGTCGGATGCGGATTCAGGATCATAGAAGTCATGACTTGCGTAGCGATGATCGCTGGCCGATCGTGCCAGTGCGCGTGCCGAACCAGGTTCTTCTGGATGATCGGCAAGTCTTCTACCGGCACTTCGATTCCCAGGTCGCCGCGCGCGACCATGATCACATCGGAAGCGGCGATAATCTTATCGATATTCTTCAAAGCGATCGCCCGTTCGATCTTGGAAACGATTTTCACCCGGCTCTTCTCTCCTAATAAGCGGCGCAAGCGCAAGATATCCGCGTCGGTCTGGACGAAAGACAAGGCAATGTAATCCATGCCGGCTTTCAAGCCGAACTTGACGTCCTGGATATCTTTAGCGGTCAGACCGCCTTTCTTGATCTGGGTATCGGGGACATTGATTCCTTTATTGGAGCTGAGTAAGCCGCCGGTAATGACTTTGGCGCTGATAACCTTATTCTTTATATCTTTCACCAAGAGCTCGATTTCGCCGTTGCAGAGAAAGAGCGGCTGGCCGGATCTGATGTCCCGATATAAATCAGCATTATTGATCGGAATGATGCCGCCCGGCTGATAAGCGGCGCGGCTATAGGCGAAACGATAAATTTGCTGGTCTTTCAGAAGCAAGCCGTCTTTTGGCATCGCGCCGACGCGGATGCGCGGCCCCTGCAAATCCAACATCAAAGCGACCTGCCGCTCCTTGCTCTTGCGGTTAAAGCCGTCAATAATCTTCTTGATATCCCGATACTGGCTATATTGGGCGTGCGAGAAATTGACCCGGACGATGTCTACTCCGGCGGCCAACAGGCTTAGAAGCTGCTTAGGCGAATCAGTTTTCGGCCCGATCGTAGCGATAATTTTCGTAATCATAGATAAAATATAAATAAAGGCATGGAGCTCATGCCTTCTGCTAAAAAGGCCTTGTCAGGCCATTTACTATTATAAAGGAAAAGATCGCTTTTGCCAAACTAATAAGCAAAAAGTCAATATCTCTGCTTATACCACTCGACAAACCTCCTCAGTCCCTCCTCTACCTTGATGGTCGGTGCAAAACCTAATTTATCTTTCGAGTGTTTAAGATTGGCGTAAGTTTCTATCACATCTACCTTCGGACGCGATAAGTACAATTTTTTGGCGCGACGCCCTAAAGCATTTTCCAGCACGCCGATAAAAGTATTAATCTCTATAGGTCGGCCATTACCCAAATTAAAGATCTCATAAGGGTACGAATGGTAAATAGCAGAAACTAGCCCGGAAATTATATCATCAATATAGGTAAAATCCCTTTTCATCTTGCCGGAGCCGAAAACTTTTATAGCCTCATCTTTTAAGATGCTGTCAGTAAAAGAAAAATACGCCATATCCGGCCGGCCGTATGGGCCATAGACCGTAAAAAGACGTAAACCAGTACAGTTCAGGCCGTATAGGTAATGATAATTATAAGCGATTAATTCATCTATTTTTTTGGTAGCAGCATAGATGGACATGGGGCGATCGGTAGCATCGGATACGTTCGATGGGCGATTGACGGCATCGCCGTAAACCGAACTGCTAGAAGCATAGATGAAATCTGTGATGCTGGACTCTTTGGCTTCATGTATGAGATTAAGGAAGCCCACGACATTGGATTGGAAATAAACGTAAGGGTCAAGGCTGTGACGGACGCCGGCTTGGGCGGCCAAGTTCACTATCTTGTCGATCTTGTTAGTCTTTAAAACTTTTTTGATAAAATTACGATTGACCAGTTCCCCCCGATACATCTTATAGGCCTTATTCTTCTTTAAGAGCTTATTCCTTTCTTCTTTAAATTTCACGGCGTAGTAATCATTAAAATTATCGATCCCGATGACTTTAGCCCCTGATTCCAATAATTTTTTGGCCAGATGGAAACCGATAAAACCGGCCGCGCCGGTAATCAAGATGCTCATCCCGGATAATGCTTTTAATTGTTTAGCCGTCTCCTTTTGGCTCATAAAGCTGATAAAAATATTGATTTTTCCCCTTGCCCAGCCTATAATAAATATAGTAAATATATGGATAATAATCAACTAAAATTCTGCGCTAAGGGCTCACGCCGCAGCGGCTGGGAATTCATCGAAGAAACCGGGTATCTTGCCAGTCTAGTAGACTGCTTAGAGATAGACTTTAATTATCCTCACGACCGTAATTTCCATCGTGAACTGACTTACCTAAAACAGTTGCGCCTTGATCGAGGGATGGATTTTACTGTCCACGCCCCATACCTGAGCGGCAGCCTGAACGATCTTAACGACAATATCCGCCAAGAAACTTTGCGACAAATCTTTTATTCCATAGATTGCGCCGCCCAGATCGGAGCCAAGATAGTGACTTTGCACCCGGCGCTGGAGCCCTACGGTTTAAGATTGGTAAAATTGCCGGAGATAGAGTTAAACAGCTACAAGAAGATTAGTGATTACGCTAGGAAGAAAAAGATAAAGATCGGTCTGGAAAATGAGGCTCAGACTTGCTTCTGGTTTCCGGATCGCGCTTGCCGCCTTGGCCTGCTCTTAAAGACCGTCAGACAGATCAATAAGAAAAATTTCGGACTCACTCTGGATATCGGCCACGCTAACGTCAGCGGCGAAGATTATCTGGCTGCCATCAAGGATCATCACTCCCAGATATTTCACATCCACGCCCATGATAACTTAGGCGGACCGGAAAAAAATCTGCGCCAATACCACCGTCCCGATCCGCATCTGGCTCCCGGCCGGGGACGGATCGACTGGCCAGGGGTGATCAGATCGCTGAAGAAAGTTAATTATAGCGGCTACTTGGAAATAGAATGTGAAAGCAGAGAAATAGCAAAGTCGCTAAAATATCTTAAATCGCTTTAAGGATAAATTAAAAGACCGGATCTAAATAGCTATCCGGTCTTATTTATTTTCATACCTCCCTGATTTTTAATGACTTGTTGATAAATGAACAAACTCTTCTCGGCCGTATCAGACCACTCGTAGGCTTGCGCGCTGGCGATAGCTTTTTGCGATAATGCGGCCCAATCATCTTCTTCCATATTGACGATCCGCAGAATCTTGTCCGCCATGTCGCGTTCCGAATCATTAGCGCAGAAATATCCGCCGCCACCGTCTTGCCCTGCCGTCAGATACCCGCTATTAGCCCGGGCGACAAATGGCGTCCCGCAAGCTCTGGCTTCGATAGGCAGCAGGCCGAAGGTCTCGTGCTGAGAGTGGGCGGCAAAGACTTTAGCTTGTCTGAAATAAGCCGCTAAAGCATCTTGCCCCACTCCATCGACAAAACTCAAACTGTCAGAAATGCCTAGCTCATCAGCTAGCTGCGGCAAACCTAATAGCCGCCTTTCGAAAGCATTGCCGCCGATGATTATCAGCCGGGAATCTGTATCATTCAGTTGTTTGAGAATCCGGAAAGAACTCAATAAGAAAGGAAAGTCTTTTATCTTACTCATCCGGCCGGCACTGATTATGACTTTTTTTCTCGGCGTGAGAAGACCGGGCTGGAAGATCTTATGGTCGATACCCGGCTCGATAACCATTATCTTGCCGGGGGGGATCGGAAATACAGCAGCAATCTCCTGTTTGTCGCTTTCGCTTAGAGCGATAACCTGGTCACAATCGATAAGACATTGTTTTTCTCGCTCGCCGATTAAATCGGCGCTCGTCTGGCTGGATTTCTGGCCATCAACCATGACGCGTCGTACAGCGACAGTTGCGTAATTGGTATGTATCCAGGGGATAGCCATACCTCGGATCCTCAGCTGGGACATGACTGCTCCTGCTTCTGATCCGGAAGTATGGACTACGTCCGGACGGTAAATTGCTAGATATTTTTCTACAGCAACGGTAAACTCCGACAGATAAAGCTCCAGTTCCGGCCGGGAAAGCATTGTTTGTGGGCCGGCTGGCAGCTTCACTTCTTTGCGCCCGTGGAGAGTAGCCATCTGGCCATCATCACGGTAGACGGCGACCGCCTCTACTTCCGGCCGCAGAGAAATTTGGCAGATCAGATTGAATAAGATGGTATTCAACCCGCCTACTAGATTATTCTCGGCGGCTTTGATGGTCGGACCGCCTTGGTAATTAAGATAGCATATTTTCATCCTGGCCTCCCGGGAAATTCAAGCTATTCTGATCCAAGAATTGTTGGAAAGAATCGACTGGTCCAGCCTGCTCAAAAATCTGTGAGAGCTTGGACATCACGTCGCCCAAAGTACCGTTTCGGTACAAGGTTAAGGCATTGATCCCATTATTATTATTGCCCGGACAAAAATTTAAGTAACCGCCAGCGGAAAGACGCAAGGTAAAGACGCCTTCATGGCAATATTCTTGGCAATCGGCGCAAGCAGGAATCCTCATGGTCGGCTGGGCTTCTTTCAGGATCACGGCTGTTCCCTGCGACTTTATCTGTAGCCGGTAGAAACGGCAGCCATAAATCGGCAAAAGCTCAAACTGCTGGGAATATTCCGCTTCTATTATCGGTTTTAACTCCTGGGTCAAGTAAACGAATTCCCTTTCCCAGAAGGTTTTTTCGCCGGCACCGGGGTAATAAGTAAGATCCAAAAGGTGGATTTCTTGGACTCCGAGGTCATTGCATAATTTCAGCAAGGGGATGATCGAGCCCAGGTTGGATCGCATGACTACGCAATTCAACCTGACTGGCATGATTGTCAAAGCTGTCTCTATACCCTGTATGACTCTTTCAAACGCATCCAATCCGGTAAAGGCGAAAAATAATTCTCTATTCGGCGCGTCTAAGGAAATCTTTAAGAATTTTACTCCCGCTTCCTTGATCTTGAGGATTCGATTCTTAGTCAAGCCAACTCCATTAGTATTCAATTCTACTTTAAATCCTTTAGCGGTCAGACAGCTGATCAAGGTGGCTAAATCGCCACGGTGCAGCGGCTCTCCGCCCGTCAAATGGACATCTTGTAAACCATACTTCTGCATTTCTAATAAGATGCCTATCAATTCATCGATAGTCATGCAATATTTTTCCGCGCCGTCATAATTTTCCATATTGATGACCGGGGTCCGCGGACAATATATGCACTGCATCTCACAAGATCTGACAACAGCCACTCTTATTTTCGGTATCATCTCTGACTCCTTTCGATTTTATTGTACAAAGCAAGGTATTCTTCGGTAACGAGCGGGAGATTTTTGCGTTCCAAGATTGTCTGTCTAGCTGACTGGCCATACTCTGAACGCAAAGCCCTATCGTTAACCAGAAGGTGTATAGCGCTGATGAAAGAAGCTTCGTCATGCGGCGGAAAAGTAAGGCCATTGACGCCGTTGATAAGCATCTCTCTTATGCCGGCAATGTCTGAGGCAATAACGCTCTGGCCGCAAGCCATCGCTTCTAATAAGACATTAGGTTGGCCTTCTCTATCGCTCGGCAGCAATAAGATATCACAGGCCTGATAATATTTCTGCGGCTCCTTCGTCACCTCATGGAAATGGGCGAATTTAGCGTTTTCCGCTAAAGCAAAGACGGCCGATTCTATAGAATCATGTTGTTGCATACCGGATCCGACTATCACTAATTCTGCCTGATCATATAGATCCGTCATGGTCTGCCACGCTCTAAGTAAGAAATCAGGCTGCTTCCGCTCCACAAAACGCCCCATAAAAAGACAGAGTATCTTGTCTGGCGGCAGGCCTAATTCCTGTCTGAGCTTAACTTTTTCGTCATTTCCAACCGGCGTGAATGTCTTTTTCGCTTCAACCCCGAAGCCGATCTGATGGACTGCAGATAATCTCAGGCCCGCCTCGGAAAACTCCATCAGCTGATCAGGGTTAGATATTACGTAAGCATCCAGACAAAATTGTAAAAGCAATCTGCTAACTTCTCCAGAGGCGCGATTCCGTAAATTGCCGGAAGTCGCCACCATCATGACCACTTTTTTTCCGAGTGAACGCAATAAACCAGAGGCCATGAGTTGGATATCTACTTCGCCTGGGCCAGGAAATATTTCTAACCAATGGATAACGTCGAAGCTTTCATGGTCACTCAATAAGAACTTACAAATTCTGGTTAAAGAAGAAAATCCTAAGATCAGGAGACCGGAGGATGCGCCAGTCTGGCCTTTGGTAATAATAATTGGCTCTACTCCGCATCTTCGCAGGTCCCTGGCTAGATACATGGTTCCGATCTCTAAGCCGCCGACTTCTTCCAGCGGGTTGTACGGGATAACTAAAGCTACTTTCATAATCTTCTCCTTTCCTGTTTTATTATCTTTTGGTACAACTCATGATATTGCTTGACGACCTGCTCTAGGCTGAAGGTGCGGATAATCCTGGCTCTGGCTGAGTTGCCTAGACGACGGCGTAAAGGCTCATCGGGAGACAACTGCTTGATAGCCAAGCTGGTTTCACTAACCGCTCCGACCGGGACTAAGATGCCCTCTGAATCATTGGTAATGACATTGTTTATCCCTGGGATATCCGTCGCTATAGTCGGTAAGGCACAGGACATGCCCTCTAATAAAGAGTTGGACAGGCCTTCCCTTTCCGACAAGAGTATTTGGATATCGCTAGCCTGGAAATATGGTCGACAATCATTCACGGCTTGGACTGTTATCACTTTATCAGACTGCAGTGCCACTTTAATGATAGATTCCTCTATAGAATCTCTCTGCCCGAATCCAGAACCGACCATGATCAATCGGACATCATTATTCATTTCTGCTATTGCCGCCAACAGGATATCTAATCTTTTACGGGCGACAAAGCGTCCGGCAAAGATAAGTAATATCTTGTCTAAGGGCAGATCTAATGACCTTCTCAGCGCCGCCTTATCGACAGCCGGGATAAACTCATCCGCATCAATACCGTTCGGGATGCAATAAATTGCCTCTAACGATACACCGACGCCTATCAGTTCTTCCTGGATCAGGTCATTGAGGGTAATGATAGCGTTTATTGATTGCAAAGATAATTTGAGCGTTTCTGAAGCAATCAAGCGGGGGATATAACCCGCGGTGGGAATCTTTAATACTGTCGGTTTGGCGCATCTTTTTAGGCTGGCGAATTGCAAGTCAATCGCCTGGTAAAAAAGATCAACTGTGTGGATAATATCAAATTCATCTTTATGCTCGAATAACCAACGGCCAGAATTTTCTGTCCACTCCGGGATACTGTCGCCCGGCAATCGGATGATCTGGCAGTCCTGAATTAGTTCTGCTTGTTCGGTCAGGCGCGTCAAAAATAGTATCTCATAACCATTTTTTTGCAGCGCCCGAGCTAGTCGATACGTACTCCATTGGAGGCCGCCCAACTCTGGCAAGCAGCTAGCCAGCCAAAATACTATTTTCATCGTTAACCTCCTTTCTTCTTTATGGATTTCCAAAAAAAATCTCCGGCGAACATGGTCGGCCAATACTGAGAGAAGATATGCTGACCGTATGGGATAACCGCCACGCTGTCGAAATGATTGTGCAATAAGCCTTTTAAGCTAGCGAGGGAAAAATGACGGACATGAGTCGCGTCTATATATTCAATCAGATCCTGGCCTTTAGCCATATGCCAACGATTAGACCAATAATAGGCATTGGGCGTCGAACCTAGGAATAGCCCGCCAGGCTTTAATACCCGATAAATTTCAGTAAGCAGCGGCTCGGTTAAAAATACATGCTCGAGCACATCTGACAATACTACGATATCATAACTTGCGTCGGCAAAAGGCAAGGGCTCGTTTAAGTCGTGCCAGATGACTTTGATGCCGAGATTATGGCGACATAGCTCACAAGCTTTCGGATCAATATCTACACCGGTCAGATCATTGCCAGCGGCAAAAACTTTTGCCATCGTGCCGTCGCGGCACCCTAAATCCAGAATTTTTTTATTTTTTCCGATTTGGGCCTGGAAGTATCTGATCTTAGCGCTAAGGTGATGGACAAAGCCATATTTCTCCTGTCGCTCATGAAAATGCTGATAAAATTTACTAAGCCTCTCTTTCATTTCGTACCTCTGGGATAAGAATGGGGCGAACTATGGTCCGCCCTATTCAATTAACATTTTTTCTTCAAAGCCGGTCATCACGCCAGTCGGCAAAACCAAAGCCTTGTTAGGCTGGACAAGTTTTATAAATTCCCTGTCATGACTGACAAAAATAACCGTACCCTCATAGTCCTGGATGGCATCTGCTACCACGTTCCGAGAAGCCAAATCAAGATAATTTGTTGGCTCATCAAGCACCACTAGATTGCTGCCGCTTAACATCAATTTGCATAAGGATAGGCGGCTTTTTTCGCCGGGACTCAGGGTTTTTACTTCTTGGAAGACTTTATCTTGGAAAAATAAAAATCTCGCCAAGACATTACGCAAGTTACCGGCGAATTTAGGACAAACAGCTTGAGCTTCTGATAGGACCGTAGCGGCGGGATCCAGGTTCTCATGTTCTTGGGCATAATAACCAAGTTTAACATTAGAGCCGAGTTGGACACTGCCTCCGTCCGGCTGGATCAGGCCGATGATTATCCTAAGCAAAGTAGTCTTGCCTGAACCGTTCCGACCGATGATGACGACACGATCGCCTCTTAAGACTTCAAAAGAGACCGCGCGGAATAACAGACGAGAGAAAGATTTTTCTAATCCCAGCGCCTTTATGACCACTTGGTTAGCCTGTTGCCCTACCGGTAATCTGAATCTTAACTGCCCTTCGCTCTTGAAAAGGCTATCGGCTAGATCGCCCTTCTGCTTTTTAAGCCGCTCAATGCGCTTGAACATATTCTGGGCGGCATTCGCCTTATTCGGCCCGCCATATTGCAAACGCCTGGCTGATTCGTCTAAACGATTGATCTCTTTCTCCAACCATTCCAGTCGGCGTTGGAGGGTCTTCTCATTAATGGCACTTTGTTCCAGATAACTTTCATAAGTGCCTTGATACTCCCTGGCGCGACCGGTGAATTTTTCAATCTCCACGATGCGCTGGGTAAAGGGATTGATAAACTCCGGATGATGGCTGACGACTAAGATCGTCTTCGACGTCTGTCTAAGGTAATTACCTAGCCAATTATAATACTTTCGATCAATATGATTCGTCGGCTCATCCAGGATTAAGAGATCGCAATCAGCAAAGATGCTTCTCGCGAAAGCTAATCTTGTCTTTTCGCCGCCGCTCAGCTTGCGCACTTCGGCTTCTAACTCTAACACTAAGCCGATACCGCTAAAGATCAGCTGGATCTCTGATTCAGCTTCATAGCCGCCACGAAAAACAAAGTCATCCTGGGCGTGAGAATAATCTTCGAGGACTTTTTTTAGATCCTCTTCCGATTGTTCGCGGCTCATAGCTTCGGCGCTTTCCCGCATCTTTTGCGATAGCTCATTCAAGCCCCGGCCCTCTAGCATAAAATCAAGGACCGTGACGCCTTCCTGGACCGCCGGCTCGTCGGTGATGACTTGCGGGACATAACCGATTAGATCAGGCTTGATTATACTGCCTTCATAAGCTGAGATGTCTCCGATGATGATTCTCAATAGTGTTGACTTGCCGGCTCCATTTTCTCCGACTAAGGCCACTTTATCTCTAGGCATCAATGAGAATGACACCTCGTCTAATATCTGCCGATCTCCGACAGCGTAAGACACATCTTCTACTCTTAACATGTTGTTTTACTCCTCTATTTGTTTATATTTCTCTAATTGTCAAGGTTCTAAATGCTCATTTATTATAAAAAGCACTTCAACGGATTGTACTAAATTTTTTGAAAATCGTCAATATTTGTAACCTTAATAAAAATCAACCCTAAGGTTGACATATTAACGAGATAATTGTAGAGTAATATAAAGCAATGGGAAAAATAGTAATTAAGTTTTTAGTAGTTCGTTTCTAAATAAATTATTTTACAACAATCTTAATTAAGAGGTTTAAGATGGAAAGAAAACATATCCAATTAGTGGTTGTCGGACAAACGGGATTCGACCCGGGATACGAATTTACATTAACGCCTATTGGCAAGGGGCAGATCAACAAGATATTAAACAGCGGACAAATGTTTCCCAGACCGGCGGCAGTAATCGCGGGCGCGGCAAAACGTTTCGCAGACACCGCCTATTGGCTGAACCGTAAAATTACTGATTTAGATGCCGCTTGCCATCTTTCTGCTCATGAGGATGTTAAACGATTTTTATTAAAGCCGGCCGATGCAAATGAAGGCTACAGCGAAATAAGTCGGGATTTATACGAACTCATCCGGAAAACCCCGAATAATAGCCTGTTAATCATCGACGGCCAGACAGTCAATTGCCCCTCCTCCCCCAGCGCCCACCACTTTTCTCCCGGCACCCTCATACAGATTGAAACTGATGAAGACTGCACTGATGACCGCTATCTGGTGCTAGTGACTAATCAGGCAGAAATTGCCGCTTAACATTTCTTTCTCCCATCCGCGCCTTAAAACGCGGATTTTTTATTGACAAATTTCTGGCGATATGAATTAATATAAGCAAATATTCAAGACTAATCTAATAGTTCATTCTTCAACTATCCCTACGGAGTAATAATGAAAACTAAAACCATTTTTCTGGTAACGGTCGGCGATCATATGCACGGCACTATCGACCCGCGATTGACCAGCAAAGGTAGAGACCAAATCAACCGTTTAAGCGTGGCTAAGATGCTGCCGACCGAGCCCTACTTAGTCGTGCGCGGTACCGGCCAACGCCATCGTGATGCGGCCGACATACTAGGCTGGGAAAACGTCGATTGTCGCGATATCAAAGATAGCCAGAAAATCCGACTCAGCCAGGCTTGCGGTCACGCTGACGTTAAAGTCGGAGAAAAGATCCTGACCGGGAGCGGCGATTACGCTTTAAAATACTTCCTGATTCCCGATACCCGACCATTCTTAATGGAGCAGGAAGACCAGACCGTCCTGATCGTTGATCAAATTTTTATGATGGGTCTGGGAATGACGGACAGTAAACCAGCCTCTATCTATGAGGCCGCCTACGAAGCCGGAGCTAATACCGGATATAAATGCGAATTGATTTACTCCGCCAATTAATTTCAGAAATTAATTCGGACCGGACATGTCCACCTAGTCGAGGCCCCGAACCCCGACGCCAGCCGTACTGACATTAAAAGTACGGCTTTTTTATTTTCACAAGCGGCTACTTCCTTAAATTATCCAGCCGCTCCTGATAGAATTCCAGATTATTCAGGCTCGCCAGCTTATGGCCCAAGGGTTCGTTGAGGCGGAATAAGTGATGCAGGTAAGCGCGGGAATTTTGACGGAGCTCCGCGAGGACGCTGGCGGCGTTGATCGGCGAAAAATCTTTTATAAATTTAGCATTATTGATATTGATCGTCTGGTAGCGCGGACCGGCTTGGGATGATTTCCCTTGATCGGCCCGGCTCGAGCGCAAGAATAATTTCCCGTGCCGGCCTTCGCGCGTCGGGATGACGCAATCGAACATATCCCAACCCATCCGGGCGCAACGATCGATGTCTTCCGGCGTGCCGATGCCGAGCGCGAAACGCAAGGCGTCTCGAGGGATAAAATCAGCGGTGTGGCGCAGGACTTCGCCCAAGAATCTCCCCTCCTTATCGACCGGGCGGGCGCCGAAGCCATAACCGTCAAAGCCGATCTTCACTAATTCTCTCGTGCAATGTTCGCGCAGGTCGATTTCCGCGCCGCCCTGGATGACAGCGAAAAGCAGGGGTCGCTTCGCGCCGCTCAGCTTCCGCTTCTTGATCTGCTTTTCATATTCCCGCTTGCCTCTCTTCGCCCAAGCGATAGTCCGAAAAACGGCCTGCTCTAAATCACCGCGGGAAAATTCGTTCGGCGGACAATCATCCAGGCAGACCATCATGTCTACGCCGAGCGCGAACTGGATCTGGACAGATTTCTCCGGCGTCAGCACATGGCGCGAACCGTCCAAAGGCGACTTAAAGATAACTTCTTGGTCCGTCACTTTCCCCAGCTGCTTATTCTTATGGATCAAAGAGAATACCTGAAAACCGCCGGAATCGGATAAGAGCGGCCCGGACCAACCCATAAATTTATGGAGGCCGCCGGCTCGCTTGACCACCTCCAGGCCCGGCTGCAGATAAAGATGGAAAGTATTGACGACCAGCGCCTCGGTCCCCGTACGGCGGACCGCTTCGTTATCCGTCAGCTTTACGAAACCGCGCGTCGCGTCCGGCATAAAAAACGGCGTCTTTAAGGCGCCGTGGCCCGTTCTAAGCACGCCGTGCCGGATGCCGTTTTTCTTGGTCTCGATGATCTTGAACATAAATAAAAATTATCGCTCGGCCGAGCTCGGCCGATCCAATCCAAAGCTAGACAAGCTACTGCACGATCCCGGAATTATTCAGGCCGGCGATATCGTCATCTTCGAGCTTCGTAGTCTTGGCGCCGATTTTTTTAGTGATCGTGTCCTTGGTTTCCGTATCCATCGCGCTCACCGTGGAGCCGGGCGAGAGGATCAAGATCTTATTGCGGTCCGCGTCCGTTGGCGTGACGCTGATATTGAATTCTGCGTCAGCCCGGTAAACCGACAAAGGCAAACGGCCGATCTCCCAGACGACCTGGTGGCTGGCCGCATCGAAATAAAGCGTTCCGACATTCGTCGCGTGGCCGTTTTCCCAATTCACGTAAGGCGGCAACGGCAGGACGACGCGGGCCTCCGTGAGCTCATGCAGATTATTCTTGACCGTCCAATAGACCTTGATGCCCGTCTTCTGGCCGACCTGCGGCGGCAATGGCCCGGAGCCGACCGGCAGATTATCATCATTAAAGTAACGGATCTGTTCTATCAAACTCAGGTCACTATTAATTTGGCTGATGATGGTATTACTCTTATTATCCTGATTCTTGGTCGTCTTATTATTGATATTATATTGGCCATAGGCCGTAACGGTCATCGTTTGGCCCAGATCACTATCTTTAAACGGCCGCAGCTTGAGGCTAAAATCGATTACTCCTTCCGCTCCCGGCTTGATTTCGGCGAGCGCCGGTATCTGCTCCTTAGTCCAGATGATCGTCTGGCTCTGGAGCGTCCCCTTATTGCTATCTTGCAAAGAGCCCCAGTCTAAGAAATCGCCGCTCAAAGCCGCCATGATGACGACGTCCTGATAAGCGCTGGCGCCGCGGTTGGCATAAGTCAAAGAATAGTTCAGGGTCTGGCCGAAAGCGACCGCCTTATCCGTTTTCGCGCCGTTTAAGATCATCGTCAGATTAAGATCGCTCGTTACGAGTTCCGGCGTAAAATATTTTTCCCAGAAGATATAGCCCTGGCCGTCCGCCAATTTCTTTTCTAGGCGCACTCGGATTTCTGGATTCACAGATTTCTGCTTGATAGTATAGGAGAGCGGCACTTCCTGCCGGCCTGCAGCCGCGCTCAGTCCGCTCACCTGCCAGCTGGTGCCGCCGCTCTTAGAAATCATAAAGGGGCTTGAGCTGCCGACTGCCGGCGCGGTCGAAGAGGCTGCCGGAGTGGAAGAAGCGATCGCGACCGCCGCATTGGCTTCGGCTGGGAGGGCGAAAGTGATATTAAAATCGCCCAAATAATTATTCTGGACATCAGAAAAGATCAAGGTCATCTCGTTGTCCTGACCTAGAAAAGCCGTCCCCGAATAGCTGAGGTCGACATTGAAGCCTAGTCCGCCGATAATCGTAGAAGCAGAAACCTCCTTCTTGAATTGGCTGGTATAGGTGCCAGGCAGATAGCTCAAGCGGCCGAAGACGATATTGGCTGAATCCGGCGGGGCGATCAAATATCCGGTGATCGTCAGATTCCCAGTCTCCCCAGGCGCCAGATCCGCCAGATCCCAGCCATAATTGCCGCTGGTCGGCGGGATAGAGCTGGCGTTAAAAATAAAGCTATCGGGATATTGCATCTCCAGATGGACGCGCGAGAGGCTATATTTAGTCGGATTATGGTAAACGACCTGGTAAGAGAATTCTTCACCAGCCATGATCTTTTCCGGCGCCGCGATCTTCAGACTCAAGCTGCTGATGTCGCCCGTACGGCCAAACCAATAAGAATAGGCGAAGTAGGCGGCCAGCGCCAGGAGCGCCAAGACTAAGAGGCGCCGGAAGAGGCGTAAGATGAAAGGCGTCCGGCGCTTGGCCTTGAGCTGCTTGACGTCGACCCGCTCGCCGTTCTTATCGCTATAGATCTCGGACAGGTTGGAGTCTATCTCCTGTTCGCGCGCTTCCCTTTTCACGACCCGCTCGAAACTGGCGACTTCCCGTTCCGTCGGAACCGGCCGCTCCACGAAAGAAGAAAGGCTGGAATCCAAAGACCGGCCGACGCGCAGGACTCTCTTCACTTTTTTTATCTCTGGCATATAGGTAATTATTTATTTTTTTGGACTAATATTGACCAGTATTTATCAGCGTCTAATTGTTCTGAAATCTGCCAGCCAGCCGCGCCGTTCAGATCCTCCGGATGGCGCCAAAAAATATTAAAACCGTCCGGCAGGTTCAGCCGGCCTGTAAAGACGCTGGCTTTGGCGCCTGGCTGCTTCTGGACGACCAAGGAATGCGGCCACAGATCCGCGGCGTCCGGATTCAGCCAGTCATTCAATTTCTTCAGCCAAGTATCATCTCGCGGCAAAGTAAAAAAATTAAAAGGCAGGCGATATTTCAAAGTAACCGTCTTAGTCTCGCCCGGATCAACCATCAGCCAATTAGCAAAGACTGTCTTATTATTCTCCGGATAGATCTTGGTTCCCGACGCCGGATCGACCGCGGCCGCGTTTTCCGCGGCGAGAAGCGGATTGGCTATCATGGTCTCATCAGGCCGATCCTGCAGATACTCCGGATCGGGCGCGCCGAAACCGACAGCGGACAACAGGACGCTGCCCGGCGGCACATAAACGCGGAGCCAATCGACATTCCGGACGCCGGTCAAAATCTCGCGCTTGACGCCGTTATGCGTCCGCGTGATCCGGACGGTATTGATGATCGCCCCGTCCGGCGCGACTTCGCTCGCTAACTCGATCTTTTCTGCCATCAAGCGGTCGGATTTCTGCCCGGCGATATTAGTATTGACCACCATCAGATAATCTTTATCCGTCTCCTTGATCTCGCCCGCCCAATTATAAGCGGCGGCGGCGGCCTGCAAAGCCGGATCATTAAAATACAGCAGGATCTGCTTCTCGGACATATTCTCTTCAAAGATCGCGATGATCTTGAGCAGATTATCCTTATCTAATTTGGACGGCAGGACGGCCAAGATCCGCGCGAGCAAATCGCCGATGATCTTTTTCGGCTTAGCCGGTTCGGCTGGAAGCAGGTGCGCGACCAAGTCCGGATTAGTCTTCTCGAGATGCTGCTGTTCGCTGACCATCTGCACATTCTGCCAAAAATTATCAGCGTCTATCGTCAGGCCGTAATCCGCGGTCAGGTCGATCGGGCCGGTGATTTCCAATAGCTTCTCCACGACTGTCGGCGTCACGCCGATTACGCCGTCCACGCTCGGACCATCGCTGTATTCATAGAACCACATCAGATTCTTGGCCGTCGTCGGCCAATCCGGCCACCAATTCGCGTCCCAGAAATGCCAAAGCGGATTAACGAGCCAGAGGGGTTCGGGCGCGGCGACGCGGACGCTTAAGCCCGCTTCCGTATCATAAGACCCCCCGCCCGGCACTTCCAGATTACGGATCTGGCCGTCGCGCAGATCAACTAGCGCGTAGCTCCCCAGAAAACCGCCGCTCGCCCGCAGCTCCGCGTTATTCTGGAAAACGATGAGATAGCGCTTGTCCTGGCTGACTCCCAAGACCTTCTTTAATTTATCGCCCAAACTGACAAAATTAGCTAGATTATCCGCTAAGAGCGCGGCCTGGCTATTTAAAGAAATAAACTTAGCGCGGTAATCGGCTGGCAGATTATCCGGATTGATCCGGCTGAGCGTCTGCTTGAGCTCCCGGGCGTCGTCCGCGGCTTGATGGCCATAGATTAAAAAATCATCTAAATTTTTAAAAAAATTATTTTCTGTTCCGTCCGCTCTCTTAAAAAGGCTGTCCGTGGCGAGGACTAAATTGCGCCCCAGAGAAGAGGCGACGGCTCCCGCGGTCAAGAATTTCTTACTCTCGGCCGCCAGTTTGATTTTCGGATCATTAGATAAAGAAGCTAAGGCTAGGATTGCGTCATTGATCTTATTCAATTCTTCGGTGGCCGATAAAAAATGGGCGCTAGCGCTCTGAAAATTAGAATCCGCCCCCTTAAAATCCTGGCGGGATGCCGAATCAGCGGCGGCCATGAGATTATTGAGCGCCAGGCGCGAACGGCCCAGAATCTTCTCTTCAAGAGCCTGGAAGTTAAAAATTTCCGCGTCGGCCAAGAGCTTGAAAGGCAGGATGATGATGACTAAAACGATAGCGAAAGAAAACAAGGAGCGGTACCAGCGGGCGGCCGTTTCGGCCTGCTCTAAGCGTTCCGCTTTTTCCACGCGCTCAGCCCGCCCGGCTTTCAGCAAGCGCGGCGCGGCGCTGAGGATGCGTTGTTGCGACCGGATCACTTCCCGCCAAGGATTCGGCCGAGACTTGGGCTGGAAAGAAAAAACAGATAAAACGCGCCTGGATCGCGGGCGGAAGAAACGCAGCTTAGCTAAGCGACTAAAAGACAATCGCGGACGAGAAAAATGAAAGACTGAAAGGAAGGAACGCCAGAGGCGGCGCGGTCGATGATCCTGAACCGTCAGCAAATTCGGCTGAATAGCTCGCAGGCTGCGGCTCCAAGCGCGCCAACGCTCCCGCCAGGTTCCGCTCGCCGATTGCCCGGCGTTTTTCAATTTACTATCCGATTGCTCGGCGGTACGACGCAGATCCACGACGAAATTCGAGAATCTTTCTCGTTCTAAATTATAATTATTCGATTGGAATTTATTTTTAGCCATTGCTTAGCGTGACTTATTATTCCTCATCCGACCGCCAACCCGCGCCATCATCGGGCGCGCAGCGCTGTCCGATAAACCGCCAGGGTTTCATGGGCGCATTGCCACCAATTATATTTTTTAGCCTGGTCAAGGCCGCGCTTCTTCAACTCCGTCCGCAATGCCTCATTTTCTAAAACCGCTTTGATCTGGCTGAGCATAGCATCTTCATCCGTCGGATTAAAATACGCGGCGGCTTCTCCTAAGATTTCCGGCAATGAAGCTCGATCCGAACTCACGACCGGGCAATTCTGGGCCATCGCTTCTAGGGGCGGCAGGCCGAAGCCTTCATAAAGCGAGGGGAAGACATAAGCGCGCGCTTCGGCATACATGATCTGAAGCTGCGCGTCCGGCACATAACCCGGAAAAATCACCGGGCTATTCAAATTCCCCCTCTGCCAAAGATTCAAGGCGCGCGCCTCGCCCTGGATCCGTTCATAAAAATAATCTAATTTCCCGACCAGGACCAGGCGCAAATCCGTCTGCTGGGAATGCAAACGGGCGAAAACGCGCAGCAGGGCTTCCAGGTTCTTATGCGGATAAGCATTGCCGACATAAAGCAAGAAATTACGAGGGATGTGGTACTGAGCTAAGGTTTCTTGATTGTCCAGCTTGGCGACGAATAAAGAATCGCGCCCTTTGGCCAGATTCGCGACGCCTTCATAAGTGACCGCGATCTTCTCCGGCGCGATCTTGAAGCGCGTGACGATATCCATCCGCGAAAATTCGGAAACAGTGATGATTTTAGCGGAGCGCCGGAGCGCGGACCAGATCACCAGGCGGTAAGCGGCGTCCTTCAGGCTATACATCAAGCGGCCGCGCGTCGTGGCACGCGTCGTCGGAAAACGGGTCAAGATCAAGTCGTGGATCGTGACGATGAATTTAGCCGGCGTCAAGATCGGAACGTTAAAATGCGGGAAATGAATCAAGTCCAACTTTTCACGCCAGAGCAAATAAGGCATCCAGAGTTGTTCCGATAAAGAATACCAGGGGCAATCGAGCCGCACTTTCTTTACCCGTCCGTCTACGGCCGTAAATTCATCGAAATTGGCCGCGCTCAAAAAAATTACATAAGAAAAATCATCGCCGGGCGCTAAGGCCGTTGACTCCGCGCCGCTGATCTTGATGATATTGTCTACCACTTCCTGGGTATAACGGCCTAAGCCTTTGCCGACCGGTCCGTAGAAGCGGGCGTCGATGCCTATTCTCATGGCTATAGATTAAACAAATGGTAAATTAGGCGGCAAGGGCGGATGGCTGGCTGGAGCCGCGGCCATTCGATTTTCCGGCTGATATGAAAAACTATCTCCACCTGGCCGGCGCGCCTCCCGCGAGCCGGATGACAAACTGAATATATCCGGCACCGCGGCCACTTTCTCCTCCGCGAGCGGCAGCGAAGCCGGGGCGTCGGCTTTCCGGCCGGGCGCTTTCTGGACCATCGCCGCCTTGACGTTCGCTTCGATCGGAAAATGCCAGATAGTCGCTAATTCTTCAATGTTATAAAGGCCTGGCGTCCGGCCGCGGGAATCCGAACGATTGATATAGGCGCGAAAAACTTTGCGTTTCTTGGCGGCTAACCGCTTCGCCGTAAAGAAATAAACTGTTTTCGTAAAAGTATAATCAATATCCGGCTTCATATTATTCAGGTCCAGGGCGGCAAATTGCTTCATAAAGCCGACCATGCCGCTCATCACCTTCGCCCGGTTCATCACTTCTTTCTTGGCAATATAAACCGCCCGGAATTTAGCTTCAAAACCAAGCTTGGAAGCCTTCATCTGCACTCCCTCGACTTTCTTTTTTTCCAGCGGCGTCAAATCCATCATCGTCCGCGCCTTTTCTTCTTTCTTGCTGCTATCGATATCGCCCCAAATAGAATAAACCTTTTCGCTAGCGTCGCCCATCCATTCGATCAGCTTGCTAGTCGCGCCTGGCTTCGATTTTTCTTTGCGGCCCATGATCTTATTGATTTCTTTCTCCGATTCCTTGACCCAATCGAAACCGATCGGGATGACGATCATCTGGAACCAGAGCTGCTCGCCCTGGCGCAATGAACCGCAGAGATCCATCAAGCTAGCCATCGGATCCTTGAACTGCGTCTCGCTTGGACCGATCGGATGCTCAAATTCCAGGTAGCTCTTGATCGGATAGACCCAGGGCTTAGCCTGTAAAAACTCTGTTCCCCAGATATCATATTCTTCGTCCGGATAAATCTGAGGCACGCCGCCCACATAATCGTCCACCTCGGAAATTTCCGCGTCCGGATACTGCGAATAGACCGCTGACTCCACTAGATTACGATGTTCGACCGGCGTCCATATAAGAAACTGCGTATAACCCTCCAAGCTGACGATCTCGAAGCTGAAAGTTTTCTGGAATTTTCCCTCGAACCACTTTTCAAAGAAATTGATGGAGCCGTGCGCTCCAGCCAGATAGGTAAAGATATTTTCTACCGCTTTCGGCGACTGTTCATTTCCCCGCGGGATATCGATCGCGAGCAGCATATTCTTATGGGTCAATTCCCATTTCTGGCGGATATAGAGCAGATAGAGTTCGCGCACGCCGAAAAGATAGACAAAAGACAAGATCAGCCAGCCAAAATCGCGCCAAAAGACCCAAACCATCTGGTCGGGAGGCAAATTTAAAAACTGATTGAAGGCAGCCGTGTTGATGACGATCTCCATAATTTTTCTACGTTTATTTTACCATATTACGTGAAAAAAAAGAAATCCGCCACGGATCGGGCGGATTCCTTGAAATATTTATTTTAAGAGGGTAGCTAGAGGCTTAAAAAATCTTTATTTTTGCCATTCTTTCAGGCCATAAGTGCCACGGCTGACCAGCACGTAGCGGTTGTCTAAGATGAGTTCATTATGGACAGTAGCCGCGTTCGCGATCTTCTTATCGAATTTCATATCGTTGATCTGCTTGGCGATAGCCGTAAAATGGAGAGGTTCTCCGGCGTGCTTCAGGATCAGATAAATCTTATCATTGACGGTCTTCGGCTTGACTTCGCCCCAGTTCGCGATCCCCCACTCGCCATATTTATTCTGTTCCAAATTCCGGACTGACTGCAGCAAAGAATACAGGACCTTATTGCTATTGATCGTCTCCGCCTTATCAGGAAAAACCTGGCTCTTTAAGATCGGCGTAATATCGCCGCCCGGTGCGGCCGTCAAACGAGTCTGATGCTTATTATAAGCTTCCAGGTCTTTAAGCAGCGCCAACAGCTCTTCGGTCGTCATCGTCTTCTTCAAGCCATCGACTTTCCGCAATAAATCATCAGCTAATTCGCTTAAGTGGCCCAACTCTTCGTCTTTCTTCTTAAACGACGGATTAAACCTGTCGGCATCGTCGACTAATTCCAGGTCATCGCCCATCAGCTTAGAGATCAAAAAATTAAAATGATTGCGGTAAGAGCGGCGGTTCGCTTCATAGGCCGGATCGTCGGATTTCCCGGCATCATTCATTTCCAGACAGACGACCGTCAGGATATCCAGGAGGTAATCGCGCCGAATCATCCCGCCGTGATCAGCCACCAGGCCATGGACGATCTCTTTCAGAGTCGCGATCGAGCTTTCTAGTTTCTCCAGCTTCTTGATCTTCTTGATGCTGGCCGCCTCGATCTGCCGGACACGTTCGCGGGTTAGCTTATGCAGGCCGCCGATCTTCTCCAGAGTTTCGCCTTTATCGCCATGCAAACCGAAACGACGGGACAAGATGTCCTTTTCCCTTTCCAGGAGTTCGCCGAATAAGGAATTGACAATATTAATAGCGTCCAAACGAGTCAGCTCTTCGGACTTTTTTTCCTTAATCATCTTTTCTAATAAATTTTCCATATGGCTATATAAAAAAAATAAACAAAAATTAGCGGATAGCTTAAGCGTCTTTTTTCTTAATTCTCAACTAATTTATCATATTATTTTATATTAGTCAACCCCTTAATCTCCCGCCCGATATAAAAATACTGTTTTAAAAGAAATTGCTCTAATATAAGAGCAAAAATAAACATAAAGAAAATACGGAAAATAATCAAAGATTTATTAGTTAAGTTTTGTTCTTTCCAATATTTGACAAAAATTAAATGTTGATTCTTAAAGGACCAAGACCTGACCGCCCGGCTCTTCCGAAAACGATCCTTGATCTGCCGCCATAAGCCGCGCCCTGAAGAAGAAGCGGTCCGGTCATGATAGATTATGGCATCGGCGACCAGGGCAGACTCATAGCCAGCCAAAAATAGGCGATAGGCCAGATCGCAATCTTCCTTATACATGAAGAAACGTTCATCAAAATATTCGCGGCCGCCTGATTCATGATCCACTTTTGCCGCCCGATCTAAGGCGCTTAAGCGGAACAGACCAGCCGCGCCGGAAGGGCCGAGGATCGCCGCCTGGTCGAATTTCCCCCAATCCTCCAAACCCTGGCCGAGATCAAAAAACTGTAGACCGGGCCTTAAGGTCAGGCCGAGAGAATCGATCACCGTCGTCTTAGCGCCCGTCATAAAATCCCAACGCAAAATCTTCGGGCTGACCGAGCCTAAAGACGCTTGATCGTCTAAAGCGGCCACTAATTTCTCCAGCGCGTCCGGCTCCAGGATCGTATCCGGATTGATAACCAAAAAATATTCCGCCTGATCGCGTTTCGCGGCGTCGATCAAGATATTATAAGCGCGGCTGAAGCCGAGATTGCGCCCCTCAGCCAGGATCCGCAAAGGACGGCGCGGCGCGGCGAAAGAAGCTGCGCCGATATTAAAAGACTCTAAAGCACGCCGGTTAAGGTCATGGCCGAACGGGCTATTATCGAAAACATAAACCTGATAATCAGGCTCAGCCAGAAAATGCAAAGCATTTTCCAGGCTCGGCAAAAAATCGGCCAGATACCCGGCGCTCGCTTCGTTATAAGTGATGAAGCCGACGGCAAGTTTCATAAAATAGTTTCCCTAGCGAAACTCAGATGACCATCTTATCCGCTAATTTCTCTTTGGCGAAATTCTGGGCTCGGAGCAGGCTATCGAAAGTCCCGGCATCCAGCCATTCGCCCTGGACCAACGCGACGGCCAGCTCTCCTTTATTGAGATACCAATTATTGATGTCCGTAATTTCAAGTTCCCCGCGCTCGCTCGGGCGCATGCTCTTAGCCGCCTCGACCACCCGACGGTCATAGACATAGAGGCCGGTCACCGCGTAATCGCTCAGGAACTCCTGCGGTTTTTCCACGATCTTCTCCGCTTTCATCCCGCTGTTGAATTTGACGACGCCGAAACGCTCCGGATCCGGGACCTGCTTGGCGAAGATTTTCGCGCCGCCCTTAAAGGCTTTGATCTCATCGATAAAATCGTCCTCAAAGATATTATCTCCTAAGATAAGCGCTACGTCTTCCTGATCGATAAAATTCTCGCCGATCAGGAAAGCTTGGGCGATGCCTTCAGGATGGTCCTGGATCTCATAGGTAAATTTCACGCCGAATTCCTTGCCTGAACCCAAAAGATTCAGATAATCGCCGGCCCGTTCGGGCGCGACGATGATCAGGATCTCCTTGATACCGGCCCTGATCAGGGTATTTAAAGGATAATAAATCATCGGCCGATGATAGATCGGCAGCAATTGCTTGGACGTAATTTTAGTGAGCGGCTTGAGGCGCGTGCCCGAACCGCCGGATAAGATGATGCCTCGCATATTTTTTAGGCGCGCCAACTGAAAGAGGCGCTTGATCGTTTAATCGTTTAAATATTCTTTAAGGGCCAGTTTCCAGGAACGCAGTTTCTTCACTTTCGTATTCAGGAGGACTGAGAATTTTGGCCGCCGCGCGGCGCGCTGGAGATTTTCACCACGGATAGCGCGGATCGGCACCTCTAAACGGCAGAGGCGAAATAATTCCAAAACCGCGTCATACCAAGTGCAGGGACCGTCGTTAACCAGGTGATAGATGCCGAAAGGCACCTCCAATTCCCATAAACGTTTAGTCGCTTCGGCCAAGTCGGGCGTATAAGTAAAACAACTCAACTCTTCGTTGACGACCGTCAGTTCTTTCTTATCTTGCGCTAATTCCAGCATTATGTCAAAAAAGCTGGGTTTTGCCTGGGGACTGGCACCGCGGGGGCCGAAAAGCTTGGAAGTCCGGATCAGATAGTGTTTCAATCCGGCTGGCGCCCGCTTCAAGATCTCTCTCTCGCCCCAAGCCTTGCTATCGCCATACTTATTGATCGGATTCGGCGTTTCATCTTCCTGGAATGACTGCTTAGAACCCGTACCATTAAAGACATAATCGGAGGAATAATGGATTAAGACGGCTCCCTGCTCTAGGGCGAGGTCGGCCAAGACGCCCGGGAGTTCGCCGTTTAATTTCTGGGCGACGCTATACTGAGCGGGCTCCTCACATTTATCAACAGCATTATAGGCGACGCAATTGATGATCAGATCCGGTTTCAGGGCCCGGATCTTTTCGGCGAGCAAAACAAAATCCAGGACATCCAGATCATCGCGATCCCAGGAAATCACTTCATAGTCGGTATTGAGAACCTTGGTCAATTGCGTGCCGAGGTTCCCTTGGCCGCCGAGGATGAGGATAGACATATATTCCATTATAGCAAATTTTCCAAATATCAACGACGCCTGCCCCGATGCCAGGCTTAAGCTGATAAAAGAGCTCCTCGGATAACGTTACGATTCAAAAATTAATACCGATGTTGACACCAATGAAATTTTTAAGTAAAGTTTGAGGAAGTAGTTTCTTTAACAACATTAAGAAAATAACAGAAAAAACCAATAAATTAAGGAGTTAAGATGATACTCAGGAACATTTATTTTAGTAATTGCTGGGTCGCCTCGGGCGCCTTGAGCTTTTTCGGCGAAGGTTACTGGCACCACGACCTCTTAAGGCGTTTAGTGCACGAATTCAAAAATGTAGATAACTGCACTTTCGTAGCCAAAACAGTTACTTTAGATTCGCGCCAAGGCAATATGCCTTTGGACAAGCACTTCCAACCCAGAGAGCTGAAACCGAAATGCATCAAGATCAAACCTTTCAAGGGTATTGTCTTGAATTCAGTGGGATTAAGTAATCCGGGCACGATAGCGATACTTAAAACCGGACACTGGCAAGGCATCACTCAGCCATTCTTTATTTCTTTTATGGCTATCGGCTACAATTTGATCGGCCGCCTAGATGAGACAAAGAGATTCGTAGAGCTATTAGCCGCCAACCTCTCGGAATTCCGCGCACCAATCGGACTACAAATAAACATATCTTGTCCGAATATCCAGCATAACACGCAAGAACTCGTTAACGAGGCTATCAAAATGCTGCAAATAGCTTCCGAGTTAAATATCCCGCTGGATTTGAAAGCTAATATCTTCCTGCCTGACCGCCTCGCCCAAGAAATAGACGCTAGCGGCTTATGCGATATCCTGACCCTTTCCAACACGATCCCCTACGGCACGGAAAACCTGGGCTTGGATTGGAAAAGATTATTCGGTGAAACATCGCCGCTCAAAAAATACGGTTATGGTAACGGCGGACTATCTGGAAAACCAGTTTTGCCATTAGTTCTTAAAAAAATCGAAGAACTGAGAATGGCTGGTGTCACGATGCCCATCAAAGGGAGTGGCGGCATCCTGAAGTCGGCTGATGTCTATGCCATGAAAAAAGCCGGCGCGAACGCTATCGAAATCGGCAGCGTACTCATGCTCCGGCCCTGGCGAGTCAAGGAAATCGTCGATCGGGCTAATTTTCTGTTCATCGGACAAATTTACAAGTAACCGCTCATCATAACTAACAATAACCATATTTCTTAACAAACAATGTAACGGAGGTACTAATGAACAGTAAAAAAATCTTTATCCTACCGGTAGACGGCTATGCTAACGGCGCAACCTGCGTTTCGACCGTCCAATCACTTTTTACGGAACCGGATTTCCCCGGATTTATTTCCCATATCAAGCTGAACGATGCCCTGCATAACACTGATGTTGGCGGACCGGTATTGAATAAGACTATCAGCGGACTGGTAGCCGAACAGGAAACTAAAATGTTCCTGGACTTCAAGATATTCGATGTTTCAGCGACCATGGTAAACTATCTCAAAAAATATCTTGACTGTCCGCCAGATATTTTAACCGTCAGCTCGCAATGTGGCATTAAAGGAATATTGGAACTCAGGAGACTGCTGCCAGCAACCAAATTAGCTATGGTCAGCGTGCCCACCGATATTTCTGATGATGAATGCAACGACCGTTTCGGGCAAGCACCGGCTGTTAAAATCTATAATGACCTGCAAAACCTACGCCGATCCTACCAGAAGAAAGCCAAACCGGAAGATAATCTAGAGCCTTTCGATCTGGTGGTCTGCTCGGCATATGAACTACCATTTCTGAAAAAGAACCTGCCGGCCAATTATAAATTCATCGTACCGGCTATCCGCGACGAATGGATGAGAAACCCGAATGAACACCAGGAACGTAAGGTCGGGGTCTTGGAAGCGATGAATCTAGGTGCTGATTTTATCGTCATGGGCGCCCAGCTGACCAAGGGCAACCCGTCGATGAATATCAGCCCGGCTAAAAGTCGCGAATTGACCATGGCAGAAGTAAATAAGTTCTACAATCCAAAACTAGCTATTTCCTTTGATTCGTCTGATACGCTCGAGTCTAAAACTCCGCTGATGGTACTCGAATCCTGCCACGGCTATTACAAAAGCTCGGCACTTGAAGAAGGCAAGCGTCTGGTAGCGTATGCCGGCACCTATGATGCTTACGACGGAGCGGCTGTCCAACATGTACCGATGATCAAGAATTTCGTGGGATTTGAATACTTTAACTTTGCGAAAGCGGAGGAAGATCCTGATATCCTGGATTACTTCGGTAAGATGGTAGCAGACCAAATCAAAGCGGCTGGCGTAAAATGCGACGTAGTAGTCGGCGCGCCAATGGGCGGAATATGCTTAGCGACGGCAGTCGGCCGTCATCTGCATTGCCGCCATATATTTGCGGAAAAGAAAACTATTTCCCTAGCTAACGAAAGCGGCGGCAAAGAAAAAAGCAAGCTAGTCATCAGTCGCCACGATATCAGGCCAGGCGATAACGTAATCCTGATCGAAGATGTCTGTAATAATTTCTCCACTACGGAGAAACTGCAGGCGGAGATTATCGGACAAAACGGCGTTCTAAATATGATCGCTTGTGCTTTCAACCGTTCCGGCAAACACGAATGGAATAGTATCCCGGTTGCCGAAAGCTATTTTATCCCTACAGAACAGTACAAACAGGAAGACCCCTTGGTAGCGGATCTGATCGCTGCCGGCAAAATAAGCTGGAATCCAAAACCGGAATGGGGAGCCTTGATGGCATGGCGCTCCTCTTTCCCAAAATAATCAAAGATAACCAACAAAAATATCAATCAAAAAAAGAGTATCGCCAGATACTCTTTTTCATTTCTCTCACCATTATCTATTTCGATTTAACCGTTATCTATTTCATGGTTCTCGCCGGCCTGATCGTCCGATTCTATTTACCCGGCCACTCCTCGCCCTTGCCTGACTAAAAGCTCTCCCGCCCGTTCCGGCTCGGCCATTATTTCCTTGACAATCCGCTCCAGCCGCGCTCCTTGGGAACCCTTGACCAGAACAATGTCGCCTGCCTTGAGCCGGTTCTGCAAAAATCGCCCGGCTTCTTCCGTCCGATCGAAATAAAAGATATAGTCGTCGGCCATCCCCGCCTCGGTCGCGCCGCGAATGATATCGCGCGCTTTCTCGCCCACGGCAATCAACCCATCGATGCCGCTCGCCGCCAATTTCGCGCCGACGGCGCGATGCCCCTCCTCCGTATACGAACCTAATTCCAACATCTCGCCTAAGACCGCATATTTTCGAGCCGTTTCTTCGACTTTTATCCGACCTAGGATATCCAGAGCGGACATCGCCGCTTCCGGCGAGGAATTATAAGTATCATCGATGATGAAAGTATGCTTGATGCCCGGCAAGATATTCATCCGTCCCGGCGGCAAGGAGAAATCGCGCAAAGCGGCAGCAATCTCTACCAAATTTAGGTCGAAATAAAGCCCGACGGCGACAGCGGCGAGCGCCGCGGAAAGAGCGCCTTCCGTCAAAACATTATCTAGGAACAATGGAACGACCGCGCCCTGGCGGTTCAATTTGCAATTCAAGCCAGCTAGCTCATAACTGCCCTTAGTAAAATTGAAAACCAAATCTTGCGCTTGCAGATCAGCGCCTGGTTTCAAGCCGTAAGTCAGGACTCGGGCGCGGCTCGCCGCCGCCATCTGCCGCGTCGCTTCATTATCATGATTAAGGACGACTAAGCCTTGACGATCGACATTCTCCACTAAAACCTGTTTTTCTTTCTGGACCTCGGCGACGCTCCCGAAATATTCGAGATGAGCGGGACTGACATTGGTGACGAGCGCGACCATCGGTGTCGCGATCCGAGTCAAATAAGCTAAATCGCCCGGGCGGTCTGCGCCCATCTCCAGGATCAAGACGCGCGGATAATCCGGATCTCTAAATAAGAGCCGACGCCCGGCCAGCCAGAATATCTGGAACCAGCCGCCGAGATCGCGTCCGGGAGACGCGGCGCCGATGATCGTGAGCGGCACGCCGAATTCATTATTATAATTCTTCCGGCTCATCCGGACGCTTAATTTCTCGCGCAAGACGTGATAGATCGCCTCTCTGGCGCTGGTCTTGCCGATCGAACCGGTAACCGCAACAATCGTCGGCTGATATTTCTTAAGGATCAGCCGCGCTAAAAATTTTAATTTTAACCTTATCAATCGACGCATATCTATCTGATCGCCTAAGCGGCGCATGATTATTTCCTAGTCTTCGGCACCTGATAATATTTCAGCATGAAATCCGCGATCTCGGACCAGAGAGGCAGGGCCGAACCTTCCGCGTATTGGACGTCTTTGGGATCATTGATCTTAGTCAGCATGACGAAAGCCGGATTATCGATGGGCGCGATGCCGACGAAAGTATGGATGTATCGATCCTTGCTATAACCGCCGCTATCAGCGACCTGAGCCGTGCCCGTCTTGCCGCCGACATAATAACCATTGATATAGGCGCGCTTGGCGTGGCCGAGCTCCACGACGTTGACGAGCATCGCGGAAACGGTCGCCGCGGTCTTAGCGCTGATCACCCGACCGAGTTGCTTCGGCATGATCTCTTCCCTCTGGCCATCATGGATGACCGCTTTGACGATATAAGGCTTCATCAGGATGCCGTGGTTAGCGATCACTTGGTAAGGCATCAGCATCTGGAGCGGGGTGGCCGCGATACCCTGCCCGAAAGAGGCGGTTGCCGCGTCAATTTCCTTGACCTTGCTGCCCAAGAGGTTGCCGATATTGCCGCTGGCTTCCGCGCCGAGCTCGATGCCGGTCTTTTCGCCGAAGCCGTATCTCTTCACGTAGTCGGCAAAATCTTTCGGCCCGACCTGCCGCATGGCAAAAATCGCGCCGGTATTCAAAGAATATTCTAAGACCGTATTCATATCGACGACGCCGTGCGGACCATGCGTGGTAAAATCTGAATTCCGGATCGGCTTAGACCAGCCCTTGATCATCATTTCTCCGGTATCATTATAGGTTGTGGACGGCACGACCTTGCCCTGGTCCAGGGCAATCGACATCGTGACGGTCTTAAAAACCGAGCCAGGCTCGTATTGGTCGAGGACGGCCGGATTCTTGAAAACGCCCAGATCCTTCACCGCCTGGAAATCATTCGGGTCGAAATCCGGCACTGAACACATCGCGATGATGCCGCCCGTCGCCGGATTCATGACCACGACCGAACCGCCGCTCGCGCCATGCTTCTTGACCGCTTCTTTTAATTTCTCACAGGCGGTAAACTCCACATTACGGTCGATCGTCAAAACCAGATCAGCGCCGGCGACCGGCTTGATATATTCCCGGTCATTGACGATGATGACATTAGCTTTAGCGCCTTTTTCTGATTTAAGCGAACCGTATTGGCCGAACAGTTCTTCATTAAAAAATTCTTCCAAACCATATTTTCCGGCTCCTTCGCCGCTCGCGTAACTGACGAATCCTAAAAGATGCGCGCCGATCTCTTTCTCCGGGTAATAGCGCAGATTCTCAATATTAAAATCCAAGCCCGGTATCTTCAAAGTCGTAGCCGGCGTCCCGCTCGCGCTCTTGCGGACGACCTGATAATTAACCAAAGCTAGATCGGAAGCCGAAACCGGCGTCGAACTGGCGCTAGCCAGATAAGCATAAAAATCCAGGAGCCCATCGATGTCTAATTTCTTATTGTCTAAAGGCTCATAGAGGTCGTCTGGCCGATCCAGGCGCTTCAAATAGCCGCCGATCAGCTCCTCCTTAGTGCTGGTGGCGATGACCAGAGGCGTGCCGCTCGCCGTCTTTTTCAATTCTTCCTCCAAGCGCGGCCGGTCGAAATATTCATAAAACCGCTCCGCCAAAGCCCGCGGATCCGGGACGTCTTTCGGAATCGCGTACAAGACTGCGAAATCCTTATTAGTCGCGACCGGATAAAGCTTCTCTTGATTATTGATATTCTCTGTGAAATAAATCTTCCCGCGCTCCGGCTTCAAGCGGCTAGAGACTTGCTGCTGGCCGGCGGCCATCGCGGTATACATATCGCATTGCTTGATCTGCAGATTGAATAATTTATAGACGATCGCGCCGGCAAATAAAAAAATAATCGCTACGACTAAGCGCCAGCGACTAAGGCTAATACGGGTTCTCTCCGGCCGGGAGCCAGTTTGCGGGTTACGCCACATAAAGATAAGGTAAATTGCCTAGGATAAATTGCCAAATAGCGGACTGATCACCGGGCTAAAGCGACCGCCGCGGTCATGCTGATATACTCGACGTCTCCGACCGAAACCATATTCAAATTCTTGGTCCGGGCATTCAGGGAATAATAAGATTGGGCGGCATTGACCGCTTCTTCATATTCCAGGTTCGCGCTGGCGAGCGTCGCCGCTTGCGATTTCAGGTCGCGCAAAGCGAAACCGAGAACGGTCAGATCGCTGATATTGACCAGATACAGGACGCCGACGACGGAAATTAGCGCACCCAGGCCGAAGTTGAAATATTTTAGATTAAAACGTCTGCTCTGCGCCGATTGGTTGGCAGCGGCGGCATAGCCGTTGATGATCTTAGTCATAATTTCAGGCGAACCCGAGAACGGGCATATCTTAATTTAAAAATTATCTAAATTTTGGCCGCGGCGCGGAGCTTGGCGCTCCGAGCGCGGGGATTGGCGGCGATTTCCGCCGGCGTCGGGACAAGCGGGCGCTTCGTAAGTATCTGCAGATCGGCCGCGGCTTTGAAAAATCTTTTCACGATCCGGTCTTCACCGCTATGGAAGGATATGACAACCAATCTTCCTTGCGGTTTCAGCAATCTGACCGCCTGCGGCAAAACCTCTTCGATCGCCTTCAGTTCTTCGTTAGTCTCCATCCTTAAAGCTTGGAAGACCCGGGTGGCAGGATGGATCTTGGTCCGGAAACGGATCGGAACAACGCTTTCGATGATCGCGACCAGATCGGCCGTCGTTTTCAGCCGCTTCTCGCGGCGAACGGCCACGATCGCTTTGGCAATCTGGTAAGCGCGACGCTCCTCGCCATATTCCCGGAAAATCCTAGTCAGTTCCAAAAGCGGGTACTGATTGACGATGTCCGCGGTAGACCCACGATTAACCGGTCCGAAAGCCATATCTAGCGGCCGCTCGCCCTGGAAGGAAAAGCCGCGCGCTTCATCAGCCAACTGGGCCGAAGATAAACCGAGATCGAAGACTATCCCGTCGAACTGAGTGCCGACTGGATAGCGCGCCGCGACGATACTGCTTAAATTTTTAAAATTATCCTGGACTAAAACTATATTTGATAAACCTTGCGATTTAATGATGGTCGCGGCGTTCTCGATCGCCAATCCGTCAAGATCGATCCCGATTACTCCGCCTTGCGGTCCGACTTTTTCCGCCAGAGCGATAGTGTATCCGGCGCCGCCTAAAGTCCCATCGATGAATTTCTGTCCCGAGCGAGGCTTAAGATATTCCAGAACTTCAGCCAACATGACCGGGATATGCAGATAAGGCATATCAGATGCCGAGATCCCCCAATTCTTCAGCGATAGAATTACTATTGCGATCGGCCTCCGCCTTGTACTGCGACCAAGCTCCCTCATCCCAGACCTCCAAGTGATTATACAGGCCGGCGATGATCACGCTCTTTTTTAAACTGGAAAAAGTCCGCAGATATTCCGGCAGAGTGACCCGACCCTGATTATCAAATTCCACATCCATGGCGCCCGCTAGCATATGCCGCGTAAAAGCGCGCGCCTTAGACTGGCTGATCGGCAGAGCCGCCAAATTCTTGGCGATCTTCTCGAACTGCTCTTTTGAATACAAAAATAAGCAGTTGTCCAAACCCTTGGTCACGACTGCTCCTTTCTTTAAGATGGCACGGAACTTGGCCGGTATAGCCAAACGTCCCTTGTCATCCAGGTTGTGATTGTATTCGCCGATAAACATAATTAAGGGTGTCAGCGAGGATTCATGGTGATGACAAGCAAAGTTTCACCTTAATTCCCCACATTTCACCTTACAAGTTTTATTATACACCACATATCACCTAGGGTCAACCTTAATCTTTTATTGTAAATCAGCCAAAAAACCAAACAAAAAACCACTTATCAACAAGTGGCCATTGAAAATAAAAATAATTTGCCAAAAATGTCTAAAAGTTTTCAACAACTAGTACACAAGCGCTAAATTTTATATTTTGCTAATCCAGGGGAGATCTTTTAGCCGCCCCGATGTTCGGCGCGCGGTCATAGAGCGGTTCGACAATGCTATATTTCCCGAATTTTTTATTCTTTTTTTTCGTTTTCGGTTCGGCTTCGACGGGAATCTGCAAAGCATAGGCCAAGACGTTGGCGGTGATGACGCCGATCCGAAGCGAAGTGAAACTCCCGCCCTGGTTGGCGACGACAATTTTTTTTAGCGCATTAAGTGTTAGCTTGCGCGCTTTGAGTAAAGCTTCTATGGCTGGGACTAATCTTTCAGCCTGCTGCCGCGGCGCCAAAAATCTTTTCTGTGCTACAGTCTTCGCTCCGTCTTTCAAGGCGATGATTATCTCTTCGTGGCTCGCGGTATTGATATATAAAGTCATATAGTATTTTTATTTAACCAGAGCGACCAGTCGATCCGACTAACATAATTTAGCACTGCCGGGATGAAACGTGATTTTTCTTCGTCCGCCAGCTTACTTAAACGGTCTAACGGATAAGCGACGAAGCCCAGCGCTTTTCCGGCTTCCAGCCGCAGGGCGGACAAAGCGCCGGCATAAACATAGACATAACAGGCATTGAACACGCGATTCAGCTTGCCGGTCGCCGGATCAAATGTATCTTCCCTGACCTTGTCGATCAGCTTTAGCTCGGCCGGCGCCAACTTAAGGCCGGTTTCTTCTTCGGTTTCCTTGACGGCGGCCGCGATATAGCTTTCGCCGATTTCCACATGACCGCCGACCGCCACGTCCAGCAGATCGGGAAACGTATCCTTGTCCTTAGCCCGATGCTGGAAAATCATTTCCCCGTTGGGCGTTAAAAAATAAACATGGATCTCGCGGTGCACTAATCCGCGGCGATGGATCTCTTCCCTGCTTTCCTGGCCGATGACCTGATCATTTTCATCGACGATATTTAAAATGTCTGCCATATATATGATTACACTATCTGATTGCTGGTTATCCGTCTAGCCTGGCGCTTAGCCTAAAATTTTCTTTATTTCCGCCAAGCTGCTCACTTGCACCAGCCGCGCACGCAATTTCGCCGCCCCGGGTAAGCCTTGCACATACCAAACCAAATGCTTACGAAATTCAATAATGCCGGCCTCGCCTTTCTGGCGCTGTTCCATAGATGCTTGCTTAAGAGCAATCTGAAAAATTTGCCTCGACTTCAAGTCTATCGCCTTATCTGTTTTTATTTCCTTGAATAGCCAAGGACGGCCCAAGACGCCGCGCGCCAAACCAAGGCCATCCGCTCTGGTTTCTTTTAAAGCTTGCCTAGCCGCCGATAGGCTGCTGATTCCGCCATTAGCCAATAATACGCCGGGGAAAATCCGTCCCGCCTTATCAACCGAACGCCAATCCGGTTCGCCGCTAAAACCTTGACTCAAGCTCCGGCCATGAATCATTAAAGCGGCGATTGGCAGATCGGCAATATTTTTTACGAAATCGAAAGCCTCGACAATACCAACCTTTGTCCTGATCTTAATGGAAACGGGAAGATGAGTATTGGCGAGAACGGCTTCGATCACGGCGCGCGATCGCCTTAGATCTTTCATCAGCCCGGAACCGGCGCTCTGTCTAACAATCTTCGGCACCGGACAGCCGAAATTAATATCGATCCCGTCCGGCTTAATCCGACTGGTGATGATACGCGCGGCCGCGGCAAAATGTGCCGGTTCGGCGCCAAAGAGCTGAACCACATAATGCCTTTCCTTAGTTCGGTTGAATTTTAACAATTCCAAGGTGGCATTAGCTTCTTTCCTGCTCGCCGTACGCCGACTTTTTGCCGATGCAGATGAAGCGCCGGCCAAAGGCGCAGATGAATCTAGGCCGCTATAATACAGAGCGGTCGCGGAAGCCATTTCGCTATATAAAACGTCCGCGCCATAACTTTTGCAAATTTGACGAAAGGCGGAATCGGTAAATCCGGCCATGGGCGCGAGCGCTAGGATCGGCCAGCCGCGCTTCTTCAATTTTTGCCAAAAATTTAAAGGCATTACGCTATATTTAAATAGATCTTAGTACCATCTTTAGTGTCTTCCACGATATACCCCTCAGCTTCAATTTTTTTCCTTATCGCGTCCGCCTTTTCATAATCTTTATTTCTTTTGGCTGGATCCCTCTGTTCGACTAATTTCCGGACTGCTTCCGGCAAATCTTCGATCGATATATTTTTTTTAGTTAACGGGAAATTATTGAAATTTAATCCTAATACTTTATCAAAATCCAAAATAGTAGCTAATTGATCAACTTCACTCAATTCTGAATCTAGAACCGAAAATACTACCGATAGGGCGCGCGGCATATTCAAATCATCATTGATGGCCTCTAAAAATTTTAATTGATATTCTTTGCTAATTCTGCCCTCTCCTTTAAATCCTTTCAAATAAAATACTCGGCTGCCCAAACTTATCAACCCTTCCTCGGCTTGTCTCAAACTGGCTTCGCTATATTCCATCGGCTTACGGTAATGAACCTGCAAGGCGGCGAATCGATAGGCGAGGGGATCGATTCCCTTCCTGGTAAAAGCATTTTCCAGGGTTAAAAAATTCTCTTCGCTTTTCGCCATCTTTTTCCCGCCTCTGATATTCAAGAAAGCCCCGTGCAGCCAATAATTAAAGAATTTTTTTTCGGTCGCGGCCTCCGACTGGGCGATCTCGTTGGTATGGTGGATATTGATATGGTCGATGCCGCCGCAATGGATATCGAGCTGCTCGCCCAAGAACTGGATACTCATGGCCGAACATTCGATATGCCAACCCGGGAACCCGATGCCCCAAGGCGATTCCCATTCCATCTGCCGTTTCGCCTCTCCTGACTTAAGCGCTGGCGAAAATTTCCATAAGGCAAAATCGGTTGGATTCTTTTTTTCCGCATTGATTTCCACGCGCGCGCCTTCTCTTAATTCATCAAGAGGCAAATGGCTTAGCTTATTATAATCCTTGATCTTCGCGGTATCGAAGTAAATGCCGTCGCTTGTCTGATAAGTATAACCCTTGCCTGCTAAAGCCTTGATCATCGCGATCTGCTCTGGGATACTGTCCGTTGCCTTGCACCAGATAGTCGGTTCTTTGATATTCAAGGATGATAAATCCCGACGAAAAGCCTGCCAATAAAAATCCGCGATCTCCCAGGCGTTTTTCCCTTCCCGGGCGGCGCCCTTTTCCATCTTGTCCTCCCCCATGTCCATATCGCCGGTGAGATGGCCGACGTCGGTGATATTCATGACATGATTCACGCTGTAACCGTTATATTCTAGGACGCGGACCAAAAAATCTTCGAAGAGGTAGGTCCGCAAATTGCCGATATGGGCGAAATTATAAACGGTCGGCCCGCAAGTATAAAGGCCGACGGCACCGGGCTTGATCGGCTTAAATTCTTCCTTCTTCCGGCTCAGGGTATTATATAAAAATAATGGGCTCATAGATCAAATAAAGTAAACAAATAAATAAGATACCTGCGATTTTAAATACTAACCGATATTCAACTCTTTGACAAACTGCTACAGTTTTTCCGCATAAGCGTCTTTTTCGAGATGGGAATAAGCAGACATCCGATCTAGGGACGGGCGGAAATTCCTCAGATTATCCTGGAGACGGGGGTGCAAACGCGCATCATACATGAAATGATCGGATTGCTCCTGCAACGAAGAGACGAGCTTAACGTAGACGGCTTTCTCCGCCGGGCTCGGTTCATCATCGCCCGCCGCGGCCGTCAAAGATCTTAAAAGTCCGTTCAATTCTTCTTTGCTCAAAGAAAAATAAAATAAAGGAATATGCGATAATTCTTGTTTTACTAACTTCCCCGCCTTAACCGTCGCGCCATATTTGATTTTCGCGCCGCCCGCGGCCATTTTCCGCTTAATCTTCTCCGGCTTCTTGTCGTCGCGGTCATCACTCAGATGGCCGATTACATCGTCCAAGCCGCAAACGACCGCGCCCGTAGCTTTATCGATGATCAATTGGTCGGCACCATTTTCATAATCGTCATAAATCGAAGCGCGCACGATGATAAAATTTTCCCCTAAGATCTTATCGAACAATAAAGTCGTCGCGATTTCCGTGATATTGGAGGGGTTCTTTTCTCGCCTGGCCAGCCACTCTGTCGGCGTCTGGGCCTCGTCTGCCGCCCAGTCTTGGACTTTTTCCGACATCAAAACGCGGTCATAATCAGCTTCGGAACCCGACATCTGCATCTGCCCGTCACTGGTCAAGAAATCACCATGCTCGGAATTCAAGCGATCCGCCAAAGCAGCGAGTCTTATTTTCAATTGCGGCAAATAGCTTTCCGGCTTAGGAAATTCCTTTTTCTTATCCGCATACTTCGGATCATTAAGATCGATCTTATCCCCGACCTTGATTCCCGGTAGATACTCGATATTACTCATAATAAACAAAATATTAAAATAAACGGATTTAAAAATTAACGGGAATCTTCACGGCGGCGTCGTTCTCCGGCAAGCCGGACGGATTATCCTTGGCGATGACGAGATACCCGCCGCCAACGGGCGCGATAAAGTCTAAAGTCGCCTTAAACGGCACTAAATTATCGGTCATCCATTCGCTCTGCGCTTGTCCGGGAGCAATGGCGATGATATTCCCCTTCGTATCCTCCAAACGAACCGGCAAGATCGCCTCGAAGAACCAATAGCCTTTAGCCTGCCCGACGACGGTGAGCGGCGATCTGACGATCTCATTAGCCAAGGGCTGGCTGACGATCACTTCGCCGGCTCGAGCCTCATTCCCAGCGGCCGATCCGGAGAAGAGCGCAACCTCAGTCTGTGATTTATCCGCCGGCGCCGTGCAACGCAAAAAGATCATGCTGATAATCATGGCGATGATGATAAATCCGAAAAAATAAACTTTATTCATAACCTCAGGCGCTAAAATATTAAGATTCTTATTCCGGCGCGATAAAGGACGGCTTATGCCGCGGCCGCTTGTGCTTCGGCAAAATATGGATCTGTTCCCTAACCGCGCGCGTTTTCTTAGCCTCCCAAGCGGCGCGACCCAAACCGCGGACTAAAGCCTGATCAAGGTCGGTTTTTTTTAATTTGATAATCTGATTACCCGGCATATTCAGAACCTAAATTCGCCCTCGCTGATCAGTTCGCTTAATCGCTTGCGATCCGAAGGCGTCTCCCGCGCCTGGAGGGCAGCCGGCAGATCTTCTTTATCTCCCGGCCGGCCGAAAGCGATCATGATCTCAGCCTTATAGTCATCCGGTATGCTTAATTCTTTCTTAGCCCGGTCATAATCAAAGCCGGCCATCGCGTGCGCGATTAGGCCACGACTGGCTGCTTCCAGGGCCAAATTTTCCCAAGCCGAACCAGTATCGAAGCTGGCGGTCGGATTAGGCTTGCCGTTATGGGCAAAAGTCTGGCGGGAAAGCACGAGCACCAGGACAGCCGCTCGCTGGGCCCAAGACTGATTGAACTCAATGAGCAAAGAAAATAATTTCGGCCACTGGTCGGTGCCGTTCTTAACATAGATAAAGCGCCAAGGCTGATTATTGGAAGATGAGGGCGCCCATTTCGCCGCTTCAAAGAGCGATAACAATTCTTCTTCACTTAAGGCTTCTCCGCTCAGGGCGCGCGGCGACCAACGCTGCAAGATCAAGGGATTGATTTCTTGCTCCGGTTCCCGGAAGTCACGGATGTTAATATCGGTAATCATCATAAATTTTCCAATCGAGATTGTCTAATCATTAAGACAATCTAATAAATAAAGCTAGCGAGAAACCGGCGGCTCATCTTTGACCAAAGCGTTGCTCAGCCAAGAACCGACCCAAAGCCAGATTGACAGCCAGATCGCCGTCCAGAGGCCATCGACCGAAAAGCCTTGGACGATGCTGGAAACTAAAAGCACGAGTAAGCCGTTGATGACCAGTGTAAAGAGGCCGAGGGTCAAAATATTGATCGGCAGGGTTAATAAGATAATGAGCGGACGGATGACGGCGTTAATCAAGCCCAAGATTATAGCGGTAACCAGGGCCGCCCACCAACCGGACACGGCCACGCCGCTGATGATGAAGGGGGCGAGCAATAGAAACAGGACGTTGATAACCAGGCGGATGATAAATTTCATATGGTTAAATTATTAAATTATATCTTTATTTTATCATATTTCCCCCAAAAAATCACCCCGACCGGCATTAACGATTCCCATTGACTATTACGAATTTTTTAGGTATTATAATAAATTATTTGTTCTTAAACAAAGCCTTAAAATACAGGGCGATCATTTAACAAACGCAGGAGGTGCTTATGGCACTATTAAAATCAGGCGCTCTCTGGACAGTGCGCTACAGAGGAGCCGACCCGTTCGGCGGACCGGTTCTCAACGGTCTTTCAGCAATAGAGGGGCTTAATATTCTGGGCGAAGCAAAAATAAGAGGGATAATCGACTTATTTTCCGCCCACGATGACGATTTAGTAGATTATGACCCGGACGATCCATCCGACTACTTAAACCCCAAAAGCAAAATTCACGAACAAATCGCGGAAATTAAAAAGGCGATGGCCAATTATGCTCTACCGATGCATATGATAACCTGTTCTTTGCATGGACACCCAATATTTACGGCCGGCGGATTTACAAACCGCAATCCTAAAATCAGGGCTCTAGCCAAACAAAAAGCCGCTCGCTGCGCTTGGATCGGCAATGAACTCGGCGCCACTATGGTAACCTATTGGGTGGCGAGAGATGGACTCGAACTTCCAATAACCGTCAATCCCGATCCTGGCAACTGTCCTTACACCTGGCTGCAAGAAGGATTGAATTCAATCAGCCAGGAATGTATTAATAAAAATTACTCGATCATAGGCGGCACGATCGAGCCGAAATGCAACGAACCGCGCGGCATATCTTATTTACCGTTAGTCGGCTCGGCTATCGCTTTCATCGACCGCTTGAGACATCCTGATTTCTGGGGGGTAAACCCGGAAGTGCCGCAACATAGCTCAATGGGCAACCAATCGCCCTATCTGGAAATCCTACAAGCAGCCTGGATGGGAAAATTGAGCTTCCTCCATGTCGGAGGTCAGATCCCCGGCCAATTCGATAATGACTTCCCGCTATTAGTCGGCCCAGGGAAAGAAGAGATGGTGCATATCATGTATTACCTCGACCGGATCGGCTGGGACGGCGTCATCGAATTCGATTGCCATCCGCTCAGGAGCGACTTGATCGCTAATCCCGAATGCCAATTGGACATATTCCATCAATTTTTATCCTATAATTCCCGGATGTTAAAACTGCTGGAAATAGTCGTTGAAAGATTAAAAAAGAATGAGGCTTTACAAGCGGCTTTAACCGAGCTAAATAGTAATGAATACTACAAGCCGCAGAATCATCTCCAGGTCGAAGAAGCTTTTAACATGGCGCTATTTAATGTCAGTTTCAAAGACTTAATATGATCGACCAAGATTAAATTAAAATAAAGCAGGACGAAACATAATCCTGCTTTTTTATTACTTAAATTTAAAATATGATACAATATAATAAATATATCTCTAAAGAACAGGCTAATAAATATGCTCAAAATCATCATCGGCACTAAAAACCCGGCTAAATTCGGACAGGTCCAAGGCGCGCTCGGCCCGCTTGAGCTAGAAATCGCCAAGCCGGACCGGGATCTGCCGGAAGTCTTGGAGGACGGCGCGACGATCCAGGATAATGCTCGAAAAAAAGCCCTGATTTACGCGCGCCATTTAAACGCCAAGGTCTTATCAATGGACAATGCCCTATACCTAGAAGGCTTGCCTGATGATCTCCAGCCTGGCCAGAATGTCCGCCGCATCAAAGGCCGCACGGATCGGCCGAGCGATGAAGAGGTCTTAGAATATTACCAAGATCTGATCGCCCGACACGGCGGAGAAATAAGCGGCCGCTGGGAATACGCTATCTGCCTGGCCAATCCAGACGGCTCTTATCAAGAAACGACTGTCAGCCGGAACGGCATCTTCAAGGATCGCCTATCCGATCAACGGACGGACGGCTATCCCCTGGAATCACTAAACATCGATCCGCTCAGCGGACGCTATATCGCCGACCTGGATCCGTTAGAAAAAGAGGTTTTCTGGCAAACCGGTATCGGCGTACCGCTCCAAAAATTCATCAAACAGGCTTTAGGGCTGGACTAGCACCCTGCTTTCACCAATAGCAATTTATAAAAACAATAAAAAAAAGGCCGCTCGGCCATTTTTAGATGGTGGTCGTTAGTGGATTCGAACCACTGACCTCCGCGATGTGAACGCGGCGCTCTAACCAGCTGAGCCAAACGACCGATAAAGACCCGCCTAAGCCTGATGGCTTAAGCGGGAATGCTAACATAATACGAAAAGAAGATTTTCGCGGGATCAAGGAAGGAAAAAAATTAATCCTGGGCCAATAGATAATTTTTCTTTAAAATATCATAGATCATCATCGGTTCGGGATGATCCGATAGATTAAAGGTGCTTTTAAAGACTTGCCTTAATTGTTTCTGCCCTTCCGGAAACTGGAAATCCGGATGCTTGAATGTTTCGAAAGACAGAGGATAAGTCTCTACGCCGCATTTAGACTTACATTTTTCGCAACAAATAACCGGACGGCCGTCTTTGATCCTAAAATAGGTGGCCCGATGCTTATGGCAACAGGGGCAGGTATTCCCGACCAGCGACCGAGAACTGGCCTGCAGAATAAAATTGATATGTTCCAATCTGACCGCATTGCCATTCGTGTGCCGATTAAAAGTGCAGACCTGAGCCTTCCGTTCTAGAGCTGAAAAATTGCAGAAAACTAAGGAATAAACATCATCGTAAGCCGGGTTATAATCCGGCACGATAATTTTCTTCTGAGTACTATTAGAGCCGCTACTACTAGATCCGTTACGCTTCTTCATGCTACTCTCCAGAAATTATTGATAGATATTTTATTTATGACTGATAATATTTTGTAAGGAACAAGAACGGTGCCCGAGGGGGGATTTGAACCCCCATGGGATTGCTCCCGCAGCGTTCTGAACACTGTGTGTCTACCAATTTCACCACCCGGGCTAAAACTCATTATAGTTTGCCATAGAGTTTTTAGTTTGTAAATAGCTGATTTTCCGCCATAATCCGCGCACCGAACGGGCTTTCTGTGATATAATGAGAGCATGCTAAATCTAGAGACGGAAAGAAAATTTTTTGACCTCGGCTACCGGCTCATCGGCGGCGTGGATGAGGCTGGCCGGGGACCCTTAGCCGGACCGGTCGTAGCCGCCTGCGTCGTCATCGGACCGGATTTTAAGATTGATCACCCTGACCTGGAGCTGATCGCTGATTCTAAAGCTTTAAGCGCCAAGAAACGAGAACGCCTTTTCGGCATCATCAAAGAAAAGGTCCTAGCGGTCGAGATCGGCGTCGTGGATAATCTGACTATAGATAAAATAAATATCCTCCAGGCCAGCTTCCTGGCTATGCGCCGGGCGATCCGGAAGCTCGCGGTGAGCCCGGACTATATCTTACTCGACGGCGGCTTCAAGATCCCTAAGTTAGATAAACCGCAAACCGCGATCGTGAAAGGCGACGGCACGGTCTGGGCTATCGCCGCCGCCTCCATCATCGCTAAAGTCAGCCGCGACTGGCTGATGGCCGAGATCGACAAGGAGTATCCGCAATACGAGTTTGCGAAACATAAGGGATATGGAACAAAACTGCATTTTTCCAAGATCCAGGAGCTCGGCCCCTGCCCGCTCCACCGCCTCAGCTTCAGTCCGATGAAAGAGAATGTCAAAAAATAAGCGCCGGACGGCGCTTATTTTCATAGCCTGATCCAAGGAGATGCTAACTGAGCTTGATTTCCAGCTTACCGCCCAAGGCGGTTACCACTTTATCTAAAAAATTTACCGTAAAATTCTGCTGGCCACGTTCCAGTCGGGCGATATTGCTCTGGGTCGTACCGATTTTTTTTGCTAGAGCAGCTTGGCTAATCTTACGACGCTTACGAAGCTGTAAAAGGCTATAGGCTAACTCTAGTTGCCGGCCATACTCATCAAAAAGACGTTTGGATTCGGGATTTTTCAGTTCTTCAGCCAAAATTTCGTCAAAATCGTCCGGCCTAAATATTTTCTTCTTCATATAATTCAGAATTATGGTTAATAATTTCATAATAGCGATTAAGTGCGATATTGATTTCTCGTCGCGGCGTTTTGGCCGTCTTCTTCAAAAAAGCATGAATCATTACTATGGTCTTGCCGATAAAACAAAAATATAGGATACGATGATGATTATTAGAAAAATCTACTCGTAACTCCCTGATTCCGCTAGTTATATGCCGGCTATACGGCTCATCCAAATATCCGCCGCGATCGCGCAAGTATCCGATATATTTATATATCTTATTTCTCTGGCTGCGATCGAGATTATAGATGTAATCTCGGACCGGCCTTTTCCCGTTACTACAGTTCCGATAAAACTTAATCTTATACATTTCATTATATATCATATACGATATATGTCAATATTAATAAATGCCCGGATTAGCGGCCTGGCTTAAGACACGAACCCGCTTCCCGACTCTAACAAAAACATTATTAAAAAAATCTGAAAATTTTATAAATACAAAAAGAGCCCGGATCAGGACTTTTCCTCAATAATAAAAGACGGGTTTACGATACCCGTCTTTTATCTATAGTCAAATCTTAACTATTTCACTTCTCCGACGCCAAGCTGGCGCAGGTTAGTATTATTGACACCGAGACCGAACTTCCGCATCAAAGCAAAAGCATCGGCCGGACGGCCCATATAATACAGCTTATGATCAAGCGGATTGACATAATACGCTTCACCGTGAGACTTCACTCGCAAGAGGATGCGGCCATATAAACGGGCCGGAGCACCACTCTTAGAGAAGGTGGCATAATCTTTCTCGCTGATACCGAGACCGAGCTGGCGCATGATCGCGAAAGCATCGGCTGGCCGGCCCAAGAAATATCTCAGACCATTGAGCGGATTCATATACCAGGACTCACCATGCCCCTCAACCTGCAGCAAGATGCGGCCGGCTAAGCGGCTGGTCAAAGCCTTATTGATCTTGCCGACCAAGGATTTCTCCATGGTGACAAAATCAATCATCGTCGATTCGCTCGGAGTCCAGGCGCTACCCGGCACCGTAGTGCAGGCGCGTCGGGAATCATCCAGCTGCTGCGCCGTCAAAGCGCAACCGGACGGAGTGCGGGAAGTTACGTTGCGATACTGGTAACCGTTGTAGCAAGCCGCGGCATACGGACCGTAGACCACGCTCGTACAGACCGGGGTGCTCACGATACCGCCACCGCCACCGCCGCTAGAACTGCCGCCGCCGGAACCGGAATAAGCTGTGCCGGTCGCAAACGATGACAGATGGGTAGTGGTGAAGGAACAGACGCCGCCGGAAACGACGCAAGTCGTTCCGGTGCTATTCCAAGCACCAGCCGCGTCTTTGCGGTAGATAGTCAGGGTGTTGCCGTTATAGCTGGTCCCGACCGTAATCGCGATCGTGACGCCCGGCGCAGAAATGGTCAGGTCAAGATCCGGGATGCCGAAAGACATCGCTGAACCGACAACCACTACGTTACTGATACCGGAAGTAGAGACGCCGTTAGCCGCTGCTAAATTAGCAAAGTTAGCTGCGGATCCGGAAGTAAAAGTCGTCCCGGCAGGAATAGTCACGGTAACACCGCTCGCGACCGTCATCGTTACCTTATTGGTAAACTCGACTTCAGTCGTACTATTGATATTGGCGCCACTAGGCACCATCACGCCGCTCTGGACTAAACTGCCCATGCTAGCCGGAGTAACCTCATAACCATTAGCGGCATCATAAGTTACGCCGCTGGCAATATAACCATAGCCATACCCATAATCGTAGACAGTCGGATCAGCATCGCCAGTCGTACGATAACCAGCGATCGTGCCGCCATCAAAACCGCCGCCATAGCCATAACCATAGCCATAACCATAGCCCCAACCGGTAGAGCCGGTCTGTCTAGCGAATTGCGCGTAGATGTTCGGACCGAAGACGAGCGCAAAAGCGGCGATGGCTAAGAAGCCAAAAACCGCTCCGGCCAAACGCTTCTCCGAAAAAATAAAACCTTTTATTTTGTTCATTGTTTTAGAAACGTAAAATAATTATAAAATTACGTAGTTTTTATAATCATTTTAAATATTGTTTATTTTTAAGTCGACCTTTATGTTTACATTATACAACTTATCCTTGTCAACAACAATGAAATTATGGCCAAGTTATACACAGATTAAAAAACTCATTTTTGTAAAGACTGATTAGCGGCTTTTTTTTCACGCATTAACTCCCGGATCTGAGTCAAAACCGTAATTACCAAGAAATAATAAGCGTAAATAGCGGTAATTTCGGCCCAAGTGTCTTTCTTCGACATCAGGAAGACTGGGCAAGCGGCCAAAAGAACCAAGGCCGCTCCAGCGGCATAGCGGCTATCCCAAATAAAAATTATAGAAATCAGGGCGTAGGCTAAGACTAAAAAATCAATCACGCCGATTCCCTTGAATAAAGCAAAGGCTAAGATAATGATAAGGAGCGATAGGCGCGTCCCTTGGCGACGGATAAAATACGCTAAGTGAGGCCGAGCAGCTTTAGCGAGTAGAATTATGTGCCGGGCGGCGGTCAACGCTATCTGCCGCCAGCTATGCCGGACCGCTAAATCAGCAGAAAAAGATAGGAGATAAAGTAAAGTAAAAAATATGATGGAACCATGGAAGGCCGGCCAATAGAAGAAAGTCCGCCAAGTCGCGGAAAAGATAGCAACAATAATAGATAGGAGGTAAAAACCTAAATAATAAGGATAGAAGCTCTTAACCCGCCCCCTTAATTCCGTCCACCAGATTTTCCAATCAATTTTTTCCGACATATAATTTCTGCTTAGCTGAGAAATAATCTTTAAAGAATAAAGCCAGCAAAGCTAAATTTACCGCAGTAAACACAGCCAGCAAGGAATAGATGATCGCCCAGAAGTCGGCATGATAAAGACTCAACAGCAGGATCTCGGCTAACGCCCCGCCGCTCAGGATCACTAGGCCGGCCCGGCGCGATAGGGCCAAGAAATACTGGGAGATGACGGTCATGAGCGTCAGGAGCAGAATGACGACAGCGAAGAACGGCAAGTAAGGAATAAGACTGAGGTATTTGGGGCCGACGACGAAGTTAATGGTAAAGCGCGGGAAAAAAATAATAAAAAGTGTCGTCGGGACAGCGAGGAGCGACATCAGCCCCAAGGATTTCAGGAAAACACCATACTTCCGCAGGCTCGTATCGTCTTTCAAGCCGGCAATGACCGGGAACATCACGAGCGGGACGGAACCGCCGATAAAATAAATGATGCGTCCGATGGTGAGGAGCGCGCCATAGAGACCGGCTTCTTCGGGAGAAAAAAATGATTTGACAAAAAGCATGTCAAAATTATAAAAAAACTGATATAGCGCCGTGAACCATAAGACTAGCGCCGCATAAGGAGCGAGCGCGCGCAAAGAGACTTTTAAGCCGGCCGCGGCAGACGGCCGATCCAGGTTACGGACCAGATAAAAACTGACGGCAAGGGCCAAGAGGCTGGTTAGGCCGAGAGACCAGGCGGCGCCAATAAGATCATAGGGCCAGACGACGACGAGTGCGACGACGAGCAAGAGGCGAAAAACCGGTTCAGACAGATTAACTATGGACAAAGCGGAAAAACGCTGCAGGCCATTAAGCGTCGCGCGATTAACGGCGACCGGAAAAATATAGAGCAGAAGCAAAGATGAAATAACCAGGATGGCCGATTCGCTGATCTTGAAAAGAGCATTGAGCGGCGCGGAAAAGATCAGGACCAGCAAAAAGAGCCCGCCACCGAGCAGAGATAAGCGCCAAATAGCGCGACGACGTAAGACACTTACCGACGCCGGCTGGCTAGCGGCTAAAACCGAAACTTCCTTCGTCAGGGTCGTAATGACAACCGCCGTGATTATCCCCAATACCGTCAAAAATGATTGTAAAGCTTGAAAATCGCCATAAGCCGGCACCGACAAGTGGCGGGTCAGGACCGGATGGACCAGATAATTCAAAGCCGAGCCAAGAAAACTCGCGGCCGTGAGGATAAAGGTGCCGAAGATGAATTTATCGCGCAGTAAAGACTTAAAATTTAAATTCATAAGGTCAGATAAGAAAATCTAGATAATTTTCACGATTAATAAGCTTGACAACGCTTTGCGGATAGGCCCGGGAAAATTCCTTGGGCGGGAAAAAATTATTTTTTTGCCACTTAAACTCATAAGCGGATAAGACACCGCCCGCATCTTCGAGATAATCCAGCTCTTTGCCGTTAGTCGTCCGCCAAAAATAAATATTCGCCGTCAAACCGAGATTATTATTCCGCTTCAACCTTTCGCTCACCATAAAATTTTCCCAGAGGGCGCCGACATCGGAACGCAAAGCGAGCGGATTAAGATTATTGATAAGCGCATTGCGCAGGCCGAGATCATAAAAATAAATCTTCCGTTTCTTTTTTAACTCGTTGCGGATATTGCGGGAGAACGGCCCGACACGGAAAATAATATAGGCCTGCTCCAAGATCCGGATATAACTTTCCACGGTTATCTTATTAGCGCCGACCACCTGCGCCAGCTCGCTATAAGAAACCTCGCTACCAATCTGGAGCGCCAGGGCTTGCAAAAGTTTTTCTAAAAGTTCCGGATTACGAATATCCTGATAAGCCAAAACGTCTTTATAGGAGTAACTGGTGGCTAATTCTCTGACCCGGCTTTCTTTATCAGAGCTGTTAAGAACCACACCCGGATACATCCCGAAGACTAATCTCTCGGCTAACAAGCGCTCTATTTCCAGGGGCGAGTATAACTGCTCTAATTCTTTGATGGAAAATGGGGCAAGGAAAAATTCTCTCTTCCGGCCGGTCAGAGGTTCGGAAATCTTACCGGAAAGTTCAAAGGAGGACGAGCCGGTGGCGATTACCTGCATCGCGGGAAAATTATCGGCAAGCAATTTTAAGGTCAAACCGATATTCTTCACGCGTTGCGCTTCGTCCAAGACCACGAGACGGCGCGCGCCGATAAAAGATTTCAATTCCGTCGACGTCTTATCGGTCAAAGCTTCCCGGATATCCGGCTCGTCACAATTCAAATAAAGCGAATCGTCCGAATGCTTAGCAAGGATCGCCTTGACCAGAGTCGTTTTCCCAACCTGGCGGGCGCCATAAAGCACGACTATCTTGCCTTTAAATAGCGCTTGCTCTATATCTCCTTGGATCATCCTAGTAACTGACATATATATTATTTAGGTTATTATACTGACTTAAATATATATTATTTAGGTCATTATGTCAATTATATCAATATAAATAGCTAATATTAAATAAAATTATTATAAAAATAAGTTTTTTAAAAAAATATTTTCGAAAGCCACTATTCTTTTATCTTCCCGGCCTCTTATTATATAGGATCGCCGACATTCTATTGTTCCGCCCTTAAAATAAAAATTGACTGCGACGATTATCGCTAAATTACTAGCGGGTAGTGAATTTTTGATCCGATCTAACTCTTTGGCTATATAATCCAGACTAAAATGATGGGATGAGCCGGACGACAAATCAATGATCAATACGGAAGATCTTTGCGCGGCGGAACGACTATTCTTAGCTAATATCAAACTTAAAAGATCTTTTGAGCCCGTTATGAATTCAATTTTCAAGGCGTAATCGACTTTATTACTCAGGCAGACTACTTTCCTCTCACCGGGAATAAGCGGCATAGAGACCGAGCCGCCGAATCTAGGTTGCAAATTAAGATCATAAATATTATTGGAGATACTCCTCTTCTCTAACAATAAAAATAAGTCTCTCTTTAAGGCCGCTAATATCTCCTTGATCTGGAAGGTTTTCAATCTTATCTCTATTTCGAAATCCTTATAACCGGCCAATGCCGTAGATTCGATAAAGTTTTCTATTTTTGATTTTATCAAATCTTCATTGTCGCCTAAGCGAGTTAGCTCAATACCTAAAGAGTCTAATAGTAAAAAATCCAGAGGCGGGTTTCCCATTTCTAAACTATCTAATATTCCCAGCCTCTTAAATTTATAGGCCAGTAATAACTGGACAAAATTTCGATTGATATCAATCTGCCCTTCCCGAAAAGATTTAACAAAGTTATCACAAATAATCTTAGCGCCAGGAACATCACTCAGCTCATCAAGACAAGAACATAAAGCATTCATATATCCCGTCTTATTAAAGACGGCGCTACTGGCAATAAAATTAAGATCTTCCTTAGAGATTAATTTAAGATTTAAGTTCATGGAGATACTTGTATTTAACTTTTTTCTTAGCCATAAATTTAGATAATTATTTTGCTCTCGCGAGGCGACGACTACTCAATCTCATGCTTTTTCCGCCCTAAGAAATTATGCGGACTGACAATTTTAGCGCCAGATTGTTTTTCAATATCTTTCCTGGTTCGTCCGGCGACAGAACCGCCGTCACTAGCGTCTTTTTTAAGAGGCCTAAAACCTTGCGAATCACGAGTTTGAGTCAATTTAGTCGTCGTCGCTTCGGCCAGCATTGTCAAAATAAGTTCCATATCCTCCATATGGTCGCGTAAATTTTCTCGGTCCAAGCCTTTTAATTTTTTATAATCTTCAACTTTCAAGCCGAAAGCGCTCTCCATGATTTCGTTGGTTAAAATCGCATATTCTAAACTATTTTTAGCGCCTCTCTCTCGCCATTCGTCAGTCAAGCTATGACGGACAGCAATACCCCGGCTTCTCTTGTCAATCCAATCCTTAGGATACCCCTTTTTCTCATAAAGCGCCTTCATCCGATCCATGGCTAATTCGGGATTTTCAATCTCTTGAAGGCGTTCTTGGCCGACTTTTGCCAACCATTGTTTAAATGGTTCGGCTTTAGGGGAAGGGATTGACTGAATAATACGGAAAATGCCTTGCAAGCCAGAACAATTTACTTTTTGAATACCGCCGCTAGTTTCAATCGAAAGGGGGGTGGCAATTTGCCCCCACCCTTTTGAAAGTTCTTCGTCTCTCCGACGCATATCTTTTACATACCCCTCCGGTTGCACGGAATTAGTCAACACTCGAACAACATCAACAATAGCAAAATACCATTGTTCATTATGCCAAACACGACGAACCGGATCATTTTCGAATAAGGCAATATTTTTGCCAGTAGTTTTGTCAGCATTTTTAGCCATAAATTTAGATAATTAATCATTATCACCTGATTATAACAGCTTTAATAATCATTATAAAGGCTAATATTAAATAAAATATTTATAAAGTTATTATAAAGAAAAGATAAAATTAAAAAATGCCTGAAATCGAAGGGATAAGCTTATCCACTCATTCAATCTCATAAACTAATAAAGTCGGGGTCTCTTTAATCAACTGTAAATAAGGCCGCGTATTAAGCCATAAATAAGAAGCGAAGTCGACTTCTTTCGCCAAGATGATATAGCGCACCGGCGAACCGGCCAGAAGCGGCGCCCCGCTCCGCCCTTGATCCGCGAGCCAGGCGGCTATAATCTGGCCGTCCGCGCTCTGGCTATTGTCATAGATCCCGCCCCATTCCATATTCGTGCCGCTTAAAATCTGGCAAGTGAAAAAATGCGGCGCCGGATTAGCCACGATCTTCCCTACCCAATTAAAATGCATATACAGATGCCAGGGTAAAAATAAGATCCGATCATTACAGCCGTAAGACTGCGCGGCGCGGTTGATTAAAAACTGATCAGTCTCATACCAATCGGCCGGATAGGGCGTCGGGATAACCTGACGATTAAAACCCCAAAGCAAGGATGGCGCGGCCATGATAATGACCGCGGCCAGAATAACGCCAGCCACAGCCCGGTTCGCGGACGCTATCTTAGCCTGCCGAAGCTTGGCCGCGCCGATAGTCAGATAATATAGATAAATCGGAATAATGACCGCCACCCATTTCTGCGGCTCGCGCAGACCTTTATAGAAAGGCAGGTGATCATAGAGAAAGAGATTTAGGCCACGCACTAAGGGTACTTTAACGCCAAAAGCAAGCACGACTGCGGCGATAAATATTAAAATCAGGCCGACGCTAAATATTTTTTCCTTCTTGGAGCGGCGCCGAAAACTTATAAATACTCCATAGATAATAAGAGGAGCCAGAAAGATAAAACTCCTCTGCCAGCCCGGCGTCGTCGTCAGATCCAGATAACGATACTGATCCTTGCCCCAGAAGCCGCTCATGAGTAATACATTAGACAAGGTTTCACCCGGCGTCTTACCGGCGGTCTGAAAAGCGGCTAAGTCCTGGGCTGTAATTCCCTGATCAACAAAATTAGCCAAAGGCGAGGCTTTAAGAGCCAGGGCAATCAGCCAATTAGCGTTGACGATTAAAACAATGAAAAAAGAAAATAATAGCGCTAGCCAGAATTTTTTAGTCTGACCGGCCGCCTTAATCTCTTGGCGCCTAAAGAATACACTTATCAAGAATAATAAATAAAAAGGGACAAGTAAAAAAATAAAATGGATGGAAAATAATAAGGCAATGGCGGTAAATAGAGCGGCGCGCCACAAGAGCTTAAAATTAAAAGTCCGACTGGCTTCAAGCAGATAAGCTAAAACGAATAATAAGCAGCCATAGGCGGCCAGAATGCCAAACTGACCATAGAGAGCGCGATCGTAAACGAAGGGATTAAATAAGGCGAAGAGGCTGAGGATAAAAATTGACCCCCGGGAAGGAAAGGACAAAACGGCGATGGGCGCTTTCTCTCCTTGATCAGTATCGCGATATTCCAAGATAGCTTTAACTAGTACTCGCCCGCCAAACAAAATTAAAAACAAAACAGCGGCAATAAATATTTTTTCTAAAATCGCGAAAGAAAAGACAAAAGAAAAACCCTTAATGATTAAATTTAGTAAAAATCCAGAACTAATCCAGTTTAATGGGATATTCGTCCCCCAGACCATATCGGTAAAAAAAAGGTGGCCGGACTTTAAAAACCAAGGTGCAACAATCATTAAAATAACCAAAATATAAGCCCAAAATAGGGATAAGGGGTTATAAAATTTTAATTTATTTAGTAATTTTTTCATTCTGCTATTTGTTTAACCTTATTTTTATTATCTTCTTGTTTTCTTTTTCTTCTCTTTACAAAGTCATAGCCTAGGTAGATAAAGCAACCAAATAATGTCATCATAGAAACCCCTAAACCTATATAAAAATACTTTTGTGGCTCGAATTCAACATAAACTGAGAAGTCATAAGTACCGTCTATTTTCTTTTTAATCAAACCTTGCTGTTCTAATTCTCCGACATCAACCCACCAGGAATTAGCAAAACCGTTCATTATAAAATGTTCATCATTCAAAACAGGTTTTCTAAACATTAGGTCATAAAATCTTCCGTCATATATATTTTCGTTCTGGATAGTTCCTTGATTATTATTACTAATGAATTGCCCCACACCGTGGCCGATTAAATTGGGCTGAACATATATTTTCCAACCGGGGTGAAAACTCTCGGAAAATATTAGGGGAAAAGATTCGCTTGCCCCGGTAACATTAACAATATATTTTGTCGGATTAATTTGTTTATATTCTAACTGAGGTGTTTTAATCGGCTCACTCAAATTCTCGGCGAAAAAGATAACATCGCCGGAATTGATAGAGTCCACTAACATATCTTCAACATAAATCTTAAAATCGTATTCTCCTCTATCTAATTCTATTTGGTCAAAATAAGCCCATCCCTCCCGGTTCGTCCCTGTCCCATCTTTTCCCAATACTTCATTATTTATTTTAATACTAATATTTATACTATTTGCCAAAACACTGCCTTGCTTGAAATATATTTTATAGATTGCTTTAACGGGAATATTTAATCGAAAATCTCTAATGAAGGCGCCGCTAGTATACAAATTTAAATCGCTTTGTAATTTTTTCTTTATCCCTTGATCCGTTGTATCATCTATGGCCAATTTCATTGTTTCTATTTTATCTCGATTAGCACTTACAAGAATAAAAATACTATTAATATTTTTTGAAATATTCTTATTTGATGATTCATCTAATTTTAAATCGGGAAAAATTATTCCAGTTTGTGGATTATAATTATTAAAATAAAAAGGTTGATCAATAAAATTTGAATTATTAATTATATAAGAAATGGCAGTCGGGGAATATATCTGCGGTAATAAATAATTTTCATTCATCAAATAAAAATCTAATTTGTCGAATGTCTTTATTTTTTCATACTTCAATAAAATATCTGACACAACACTGGGGGATTGTGAAATATTATTATAATATAGCCAATCAAAATCGTTTCTCTGGATTATATATTTTACATTTAAAATTGTCATTAAATTTTCAAAATTTGGATAATCTTTAGTCAATAAATATTTATAAGCGCTGAGCGCTATTCTATTGTCTTTAGTTTCACTACTGCCCGGTCTTCTTATAATCAAACTCTTGTCAAATAATGTCTCTGGATTGGCATTTGTCTTGCCCCAGTCAAAAACTGCAAAATACTGGGCTGGCATCAAAAATATTCTAGAAATCTGCTTATCTTTTTTTAGAAAATTCATGGCTTCATAATAATAAGACGGGATTTCTTTTATTTTTATATCTTCTGCAAAACATTTCCACATAAAAAATGGGAATGCGTTAATCACAATAAGAACTGACAATAGCGCGGTCACGACATTTCTTAATCTAATGTTTTTTATGTTTATCAATAAATATACAGACAGAACGGCCAACCCAAAGATATAAACTTGGATAAATTTATAATTTCCTCTGAACATTGCGAATAAAGGCACATTATAATATGCCCATTCATATAAACGCGCAAAAATACCTTGATTAGTAGCTACCACCATAGGTATAGACAAAATAATCAAAAAAATCACCCAGAATATCCGTTTGCTATTTTTGATAAAAATTATACTTGATAATACTATTAACGGTAAAAGATACAGACTGAAAATCAATAATAAATTTTTTAAATAGACGGAAGAATATCTAAAGTAAGGCTCTCCTTCCCATCCCTGATCAAAGCTTGCTAGCCCTAAAGTTCTGAATACGTTGAGATACGAGCTGGCCTGATTATGACCATATATTGATTCCGATAAAATAGCTGATATATCTACTGGGCCTAAGAAATAAAACAAAATACCAGATATCCAATAAAAATTAATCAATAATACGACGAAGAAAGACAGAATTAATTTCTTTAATATATCCTTATATTGACTCAACAAATGATAATTTGAAAATAAATGGAAAGAATAAATAAGTAATACTATCAAGTTAATAGCTATAAGCGGTGGATTTATTCCGGTCATAAACAAAACTACAAAAGCCAATCCGATACTATATCTAAAGTAATTTTTGGTTAATAATATCTTATTTATAAAATAAAGCTGTAAAGGCAAAACAACATAAGGTAGAAGCAGGATGGAATAACCTTGCGTAAAATTTGTGAGGGTGTATAGATTAAAAATATATAGAAAACCGCCCACATATGTATAAATCGAAGTGTTATTAAATTCATTTTGAATAAATTTAATAAAAGAGTAAAAACCAACCCATAAAATCAATGCAAAAAAAATCGTCTGACTAGTGCTAATACTAAAGAACCATGAAAAAAAATAATATATAAAACAGTATGGGAATATATATGATTGACCCCATACCATGGAGCGCCCAAGTGATAAAATATTATCCCAACTATAAAATAGCTTAAAGAAAGCTTGGGTGGGATTAATGAGTGAATTAAAATTAGAATCTACAATAAATTCACCATTGGGCTTTAAAAAAATGAGGAACAGAAAGAGAAACAGTAAGGACATGATGACATTTTTTTTAAAACGCATATCAATAATTTACTTATATTTAAGATATAATACTCCTAATAACACTTGGCAAATACCATCGGCATCGGGCTATAATTTTTTTCATCTATCTTTAGACGATTATTTTTAAATTTGATAATCTATTTCCACTATAATATGGCAAGATTTAAATAAAAGCAAAATCAGCGATTTAAAAAAACTATATTTATTTTGTTTTATTAAATTTATTTTTGTCCTTACCCCTATATCAAATAAATAATTACTTACTTTAAAAGTATACCCACTATTTTTTAGCAATTTCTCTATATCTTCCTTGGATCTTAAAATCTCATTTCCAAAATCTTGATTTTTATAAACATCTGATGGTACTGAAAATATCATTTTTTTCGATAGAGAAGAAAAATTTTTTATTATTTGAATAAATTCAAAATCATTAAAATGTTCCATTAACCCTTGCGAAATTATAAAATCAAATTTTGGCAGCCTCTCTATTTCATTTCTATCTAAAATATTTATATTAAAAAAATTCTCAATTTTGTCGGAAGTATTTTTTTTTATTCTTTCTAATAATTTTTTATCAGAATCAAGAACTGACACCTTTAGTTTTGGTAATATTTTTTTAAGCCACAAAGCATGCTGGGCGGGGCCGCAACCAATTTCTAATAGTTTTTCGGGGTTATAAAAAATTATTTTTATCAAATAATGGTAATGTAAAAGGATATTTGCCGCTGAAAGGTTCCGTTCAGCGTAATACTCGTTCCATGTTTTATCATTAGTCTGCATAACTTTTAAAATTAGATTCTACAGTAAATCTCTAAATACTTTAATATATGCTTCTGCCGTTTTATCCCAACTAAACTGCTTAGAAAAACTATAATTAGAGCTTATTAATTCATCTCTTTCCCTCTCTCCAAGTTTAATCATGTTGATCATTTTATCAGAAATATCTTTTAAACTACGGGGGTCAACAAGCCAATTCTTATTAGGTGTGATTTCTATCAGCGAACTGTTGCAAGATGTAATAACAGGGCACTCGCATGCCATGGCTTCTAAAACCGGGAAACCGAAACCTTCGTAAAAAGATGGGTAAATAAAAAATTCTGCATTTTCATAAAAGTTTATTAATTGGTCCTCGTTCGCATATCCCCACAATATAACATCATTAATTAAACCAAGTCTTTCAATTACATCTCTTAATTCAGCCAGTTGATTCTCATCAATTAGACCTGCGATAAGATATTTATATTTTTTCAATTCTGCATTGTTAGACATTACCTCTAATACACTAATGATGTTTTTCCTTTTCGGGCTAGTCGTAATGGAAAAAAAATAATTTTCTTTAACAATCCTTTCTTTTCTAATTTTATTTAAAAAAATACTGTTAATACCCGAATAAACAACTTTTATTTTATTGTCTGGAATTTTATAGAATTTTATTATATCCTTCTTTGTACTCTCTGAAACAGAGATAATAATATCAGCGATTCTTAGTGATCTTTTTAAAAAATACTTATAATAAAAATTAAATATTTTGTTGTAATGTTTCGGATAAATTAGAAACGCCAAATCATGCACAGTTAAAACATATTTAACATTTTCTCTCTTAAAAAATGGCAAAATATGAGCAGGGCCATGAAAGATGTTAATTTGTTCTTTTCTAATCAATTTATTAACAAAAAAAATGTCAAACAACAAAGTGCCTAACAAATTTTTAAATACTTTAATTACCTTGGTATCACCGATTCGTTTCGAACCATCTGTTTGAAAAAATACAAATGATAAATCATTTTGGCTCTTGACCAAATTGTCATAAAGGCATTTTATATAATAAGGTATGCCCGTATTTTCTTGTTGATAGATTCTTGAATTTATACCTACTTTCACAATATTCGCCATACTTATTATTTGATAAAATTGTTTAGATTTTCTATTAATTCATAAATTCTTTTACTGGAATCTCCATCAATAAATTTATTAAAAAATATTTTGAAATCTAAATATTTTTTTTGATATGAAGCATCTAAAAAAATACTATCAATATCTTTAATCATCTGTAAAAGGATATTTTCATTATCTGCAAATGGCCCGGGTAAAATTTTATAATAATCATGTACCAGCTCCCTATTTCTAGTATAATTTTCATAATCATAGGGATAAAATATTACCGGCCTATTCATCAAACAGAAATCTGAAACTACGCTAGAGTAATCTGTGATTAAAATATCTGCAAATATCAAGAGCTCTTGCGGATCATCAATTTCATTCGAAAGATCAACGATATTAGAATAGTTCTCAAAAATAAATTTATTGGCAAGCAGCGGATGATTTTTTATGACGAATAAATAATTATTTTTAAATAAATAATCATTAATTTTAGCCAAGCCAGAGCCTGAGAATGGTTTCATTTCATCTAGGCTATCCCTAAAAGTAGGGAGATAGGCGATAACCTTCTCATACCTCTCAAACTCTTTTTTATACTTGAAGCTAATATCTTCTTTATTTAAAAAAAATATATCGTTTCTTGGATATCCAGTTACAATAATTCTATTATTCTTAAAAAAATTCCTTTGCGCATTCTCAAACTCAACTGAAGACGAAATAATAACTTTATATAATTTTGATTCCCTGAACCAAAAAAAATTTAACAACTTATAAAATAAATTTTCTGGTCCAATATTAAAATCTAATTTTTTTAAGCCCACTCCGTGCCATAAATTAATAATATTAAAGTTTCCCAAAAGAAAAGTTATCCCAGTGATATCTTGAGCTGCTGATTCAATCACTAAATATTTGGCTCTCAAAATCTGCCACATACCAAAAAATGAGTAGAGATATGCTACTGGTTTTGAGTCTGCTTTTAATAAATCGAGTATTTTTAAACTTCTGGTAATCCAAACTGGATTATATTTACAATCTTTTTTATTTAATAAATAAAGATAAAAATATTTAGGATTCCCTGTAAATTTACGGCCGAAATAAGAACCAAATATTATTAAATTATTTTTCTTTGGAATGATATAAGAAAAAAACCAATAAAAGGGGATGAATAATAAATTTAATAATATTTTTTTAAAATTTATCATAAACAATGGTTGCGCTAGTTAACTAAAATAAATGTTCTGATCATTTAAAACTTTTAACTGGTAATCCTTATTAAAAGAAAAAACTATTTTCTCTATTTTTTCTTTTTGTTTTTTAGAGTGATCAACTGCTACTAATAAAGCTGGCTTCTGCTCTCTTATTATTTTCTCTAAACCAAGTATAGCCTTATATTCATATCCTTCGATATCCATTTTTATTAAATCAATCCTTCTATCTTCTAAAAAATCATCTAACTTAACAATACTAATTTTTTGCTTACCTTCTATGCTGACATTCAAATCGAAATCTTTACTATTATTTATAGAGTGACACAGTATGTTATTTGAAATAAACATTTCTCCCTCCTCGTTCTTATCTCCAGCCGCTTTTTTAAATAGTTCAATATTTTTATAATTTTTAAGATTATTTTTAAGATTTTTAAAATTTTCCTCCTCTGGCTCAAAGGCTAATATTCTCGAATTAGGATATAATTCTTTTATAAACAACGAAAAAAATCCAATATTTGCACCAAGATCAATAATAGTAGCGTCCTCTGCGAGTTTTAGATTATTGACCTGATAAATATTTTCAAAAAATATTTCATTCAGCACGGCGAATAGACATCTTATTTTTTCAGGAAAATCAAAAAAATTTAAAAAAATGAACTCATCTTCTTTTTGATATAAATTTTGTAAAATTCTATATTTAGCACTATAAATATATTCAATAAATTTATTTTTTTTATCTACCCGTTTAAAGGCAAGAAAAAATTTTTGTTTTAAGTTATATTCTTTAAATTTAATTAATTCCACCAAAAGCGCTAATCGCCAAAAAAATCCTAATTTCCCCCTTACATTACTCTCAATTCCTGTCATATAGTTATATATTCCCCCATAATCATATAATTTCTTGATTTTTTCGGTCATATTTTTATTTTCTAATACTAATGATCTGACCTGTAAGATCAGAGAGGCATGTTTTTAGGGTTTCTTCAGCTACTTTTTTGGGGTCCAATAAAAGATTTTTTGGCTCTTTACCGAAATTATTTGTCCGCATTGGCGTATTGGTTCGTGATGGACATATAGCATTTATACTAATATCTCGGCTATACAATTCTTCAGAGATGGCCTGGACAAAATTAACTATGGCGGCTTTAGTGGATGAGTATATTGAATATGTTTCCCTACCTCTAGTATAAGAGCTAGAAGTAAAAAGGGCAATTGAACTTTTTTGTGCCATAAAATCGATAGCATATTTGATTAAATTCACTTGAGCTACATAATTTATATCTATTTGTCGTGCAACCTCTCTCCTAGAAAAATCTTCTAATTTCTTTCTCTGTAAAATTCCGGCCGTTGATATTAAAAAATCAATTTTACCGTACTTTTTATTAAAATTGTAAAAAGTTTTTTTCACTTTATCAATATTACAAATATCAACGCCATTACTTAATGAATATCCAGATACATTGGCCTCTGATTTATCACAAATTTTAAATAATTCTCTACCTATGCCACTACTATGACCAAATATAATTATATTCTTCCCTTTTAGCTTCTTCTTTGCTAGAGCCAGCCTATCTGTTGAAACGTTTCTCATCTGAAAAAGTTGATCAGCGATGTGAATATCTAATGGATAGGTTATTTTTATATTTTCCTCTTCACCGCTAACCACATAAATATCGCCTAATCCATAATGCAAAATTAGACCACAATCATCGGTAGATTCATTAAATTTATCGCGCATCGCAAGTTCATGAGCTTTTTTAATAATAGAAAGATGGAAGCCTTGCGGAGTCTGCCCTCTTCGGAAATTAGACCGCCTGGGGATATTGGAAATTATGCTATGCTCATTAATTTCGATTAACGTATCAGGGGACGGGACTGCGACATCTACCGAAATAAATTTATCTAATGCTTTAATTACATCAGAAATTATTCGTTGCGATACAAAAGGTCTAACCGCATCATGAATTAATATTTTTTTTACATCGTCTTCGCGGCAACAAAAAATACCTATTCTTGATGATTCTTGTCTGGTTTCCCCACCAGATACTATTTTTGTAACTTTTCTAATTTTTTCTCTTATCACTATTTTTTTACATTCATTTAATATATTTTCTTTTGTAACAATAATGATTTCATCAATGTCTGGGTTTTTCTCAAAAATTTTAAGAGTGTGCAGCAAAACCGGTTTTCCTGCTAATTTAGTCATCTGCTTTAAGAAACCGTCACTATTAAATCTTGCCCCCAGTCCTGCCGCTAAAATGACCACTACATTTTTTTTATTTCTTTTCATATTTTTTTATTTTTCCTAAAAAATATCCTATTCCCCCAAAACCAAATTCAAAAGTTTTCATAAAAATCATTCCGATATAAACTGCTGGATTGGAAAATAAATATTTAATATTTCTAAAATATATCAAGTATCTATTTAAAATATTAATCTGCCAAGCAAACTCTTGTGAATGCTTTTCTGCAAAAATATTTGCAGTATGTGCGTAATTTAATTTCTTTTTAATAATTTTTAATAAATGTAATTTACCTTCATTATGCCATAAAAGATTTTTCGTTCTTCCTATTTTGTATCCAGCATCTTTTACTCGTATATCCAAATCTTTATCTTCAGAAAAAATCATTTCCTCATTATGCCCACCAATTTCCCTGTAAATATCCGCCCTAAGGCATCTGACTGACTCAATTTGTTCGACCCCTCTATAACATTTTTTTTCCAGCCATTTGCATTTAGCCCAAAACGTTGTCCCGAAAGATTCCTCTGGTATAACTAAGGCGTCAAATCCCTTATTAATTAGGTCGACACATTCTTCAAGTAATTTATCAGAGGCTTTCATGTCAGAATCCAGATGTAACAAAATTTCTCCGGATGAGAAATCCGCACCCCTATTCCTTCCTTGGGCCATTGATTGATTTTTTTCTATATATTTAATATTTAAACCTTTTTCTATATACTGTTTGCATAATCTCTCTGGTTCATCGGTACTTCTAGAATCATTATTTACTATAACTTCAAATTTTTTATATGAAGAAAATAAAAAAGACTCTAAAAAATCATTTAAATTAATGTAACTATTATAAATTGGAACGATAATTGAAACTAGGGGATTATATTGTTCTGATATTTTCTTATCCATAAATAAGCTAAAAATAATATTACTAGTTTTTTATAACTTTTCTCAAAATTTATTTTTTGTCCCATTACTAGTTATTAACTTTATATTTATTTTGATTACAGTTATATTTTAAAATTTTTTAACTTTTTTCATTTTTATAAATATATTTGCTACCCCACTTTTTTTCGAATATTCCTTATCCGCCATGATATTCATAAAATTATCAAAGAATGGTTTCCTTCTAAATATCCATTTAGCTATATACATATTAATTGCTCCAAAAATTGTCCAGAAACCACCATTATTAATTATTTCTTTTACCTCAAAACCATTTTCTCCGGCTATTTTTTTAATAAATTTAGTCGAGTAATGTCTATGCCCAAAATACCATGCGGGATCGAACATGATTGAAAATAAACTATTATAAGGAGTGCTCAAATAAAAGTAACCATTATCAATCAAAACTCTATTAACCTCTTTAAACATTTGTTTCTCGGTATTTTTTGGTATATGTTCTATGACCTCGAAAGAGACAACCGTATCGAATCTATTATTTCCAAACGGTATATCTATGGCGCTACCTATTTTAAAAAATACTTTGTCTGATCTTATACAGTCTTTCGCCGTCTTTAAATCTTTTTCAGATATTTCGATACCAGTAATGCCAGAAAAGCACTTCCTAAGCATATTAAATTCGAGCCAACCATAACCGCATCCGATATCTAAAATATTTTTATTTATAATATCCTGATCGTTAATAAAATTGATAGAAAAAAGCGTTCTGCCATGTAGTATATCCGATGGCTTCTCTTTTATTATATTATTCATACTTTTTATTTACCAAGAACAGGGTTCTATTTAAAATCTCCGATTTTATTTTAAAGTTATTATTTAATATGAATTTTTTAAAGCTACCCATGTTATCCATCTGACTTATATCATGAATTTCAACAAAAATATATTTAATATTATTTTTTATAAAATCTATGGAATTATAAAAAACATCATACTCTCCACCTTCTATATCCATCTTTAATAAATCAATAATTGATATAGAATTAAGATTACAAAAAGTTTCAAGCTTTATAACCTCTACTTCTTGTGTGTTTTTATTATCTATATGTTGTCTGTCGTCAAAAACATAAAAAGCATCATAGTCTCCGCCTATATTTAAAAAACTTTTACCATCTTTCCCGCATAAAGCCATATTAAAAGCTTTGATATTGTTTGCTGAATTGTTAATTATAATATTTCTTTGCAAGATACCGAAGTTTTCAATACTAGGTTCTATAGAATATATTTTAGGATTTTGGCTAACTAAAATATTATAAGAGTATAGAGAGAATGCACCAATATTGGCACCGACGTCTAATATCACAGAGTTTATTAAATTTTTAAAATATACTTTAGGATATTCTAAATCTCCGTTTACAATAATCACCTCGGCAGCATCTGTAGATCCGCCTCTTGTTATAAAATTTAAACCATTTTTTAATTTATACAATATTTCTTCATTATTTAAAAACCCCAAGAAATCCAAAACAAACAAATGTAAATTTCTTATAACTTTTATTGTCAGTAATACTTTTTTAAATAAATTCATTTTATTTATTTTCCCCCGTAACTAAATTTAAAAATTTCTGATAACTCTTGCTAAAATTAATTCCTTTGCTAAGATCCCAAGCTAATCTTCGCAATTTTTGATATTCAATTTTCTTCTCGAGAATTTCTAGTATACTATTTGTAAAATTAATTATATTATTTTTTTTACACACAACTCCAGTATTTCCACTTCTAACCACATCTCTCAGCCCATCAACATCATAAACTATTGCTGGAGTCCCCTGACTGGCCGCCTCAGTTACCACTAATCCCCAACCCTCCTTGACCGATGTCGCACAAAGTATGTGCGATCTCTGTAATAGTTCTAGCTTCTTAGCCACATCTACCCGGCCTAAATATTCTATAGAACCTCTATATGCACTCACCTTAATCAGCCGCAAAACTTTCCGACCATAGAGCCCCTCTGCCTCACCAGCTACAATCAACCGTAAATCTGGCAATTTTTTCTTAGCCATTTCAAAGGCTTGGATAATATGATCCGTCCGTTTCATCGCCCGGATCGAACCTAGAGATAGAATAGTCGGAGCTTCGTATTTTTTAATACTGTCTAAATCTTGGACTGGTTCAATCTCTATGCCTTCGCTGATGATATTAATATTATCATCTCTAAAACCGAATCTCATGAGGTCTTTTTTTGTACTCTTCGATATGGTTATAACTTCCCTGTCCCGCAATAACCAGAGATACAGCGGCTCTAAAAGATAGCCGACCAGACTGAGGGGAAACCAGATTTGATAAAACCATATCACTCGACATAACTGATGGACAAATAATATATTTCTCTCTCTCACATAAAACTTACAAAAAAACGGAATGGTATTTACTTCATCGATGACTAAATCGGCCCAACCGCGCAAGTTTTTCTTATAATATCTATAAGCCTGCCAATAGACCGTCCAACGATTCCCTAGCCTAATGATTTTAAATCCATCTCGCGTCTCCTCCTCTTTTCCGTCCGTAAATCCGCCGACTAAGAAAATAACCTCATGCCCGTCAGCGGCCAAACGCTTGGCTAATTCTTCATTGACCGTTTCCGCTCCGCCCGCCTGCGGATGCGACTTATCTTTCCAGGTGAACCATAATATCTTCATATCTTCCCCCTAAAATACTCAATCGTTTTCTTTAATCCCTCTTCTAATTTAATCTTCGGCTCCCAGCCAAACTTCTCTTTCGCTAAAGATATGTCCGGTTTCCTCTGCCGCGGATCATCGGCCGGCAGATCTTTATAAACTATTCTGCTCTTACTTTCAGGAATCGCCTTTAACACTATTTCCGCCAGTTCTTTGATCGTAAATTCGCCCGGATTACCAATATTGACCGGGCCGACAAACTTTTCTTTATTGTTCATCATCTTTATCAAGCCCTCCACCAAATCATCAACATATTGGAAACTCCGGGTCTGCGAACCATCGCCATAGATCGTGATATCTTGGTTCTTTAAGGCTTGGACAATAAAATTAGAAACGACCCGGCCGTCGTTTTCCGCCATATTCGGACCATAAGTGTTAAAAATACGGACGACCCGGACATCGGTCTGATACTGACGATAGTAATCAAAGAACAAAGTTTCGGCGCAACGCTTGCTTTCGTCGTAGCAAGACCGGATGCCGATGCAGTTGACCCGGCCCCAGTAACTTTCCGGCTGGGGATGGACTTCCGGATCGCCGTAAACCTCGGAAGTTGAGGCCTGAAGAATCAGCGCTTTATTGTCTCTGGCTAGATTTAAAAGATTGATCGCGCCTATCACCGAAGTGACCGTGGTCTTGACCGGGTCGTGCTGATAATGGACGGGTGAAGCGGGGCAGGCTAGATTATAAATCTGCTCGACCTCCATCTTGATCGGCGCGACGACATCCTGTTCGATAAACTGGAAATTTTTATCATCCAGTAAACCATCAATATTCCCCCGGCTACCGGTCTGCAGATTATCTAAACAAACAACATGATTACCGTCGGCCAAGAGGCGCTTGCACAGATGCGAACCGATAAAGCCGGCGCCGCCGGTGACTAGTATTTTCATAAATATACTACTTTTTAAACATACAATGCTTAAAAAGATATAACTAATTATACACTTTGATATGTTTTAAGTATACTTAAAATTAACAACGATTTTATAATATATTTTAAGTATTCTTAAAACTCTTAAAAAAGTAAAACATAGATTATTATCATTAATATTAGCTATATAATATTAGCCTAAACGTTTTATTTCCTCGTTAATAAACATCATAGTTTCTATCTTTAACGTTTTTCTAAGCTGACGGAAACGTTCATAAGGGATAAGCGGGTTTAAATCCTGATCTAAAACCGTTTCCGTAATATGCTCCTCAATAAATAACCGTAATTTATTAAAAAATTCCCGCAGCTCCAGACCGGTCCTTTCGGTGATGACCGCGCCATTGTAAGTATAGCCGTTTAAAAAGAAATGGTGAATATCATAAATATCCCGTCCGGCCAGCGACCGGTTACGTTCGTAACGGTCGATAACGGCCACTAACTTATTAGCAAACATCGTCTCTATATTCTGGCAGATAACGATGCGCTCAATATCCGTCAATTTAGTCGGCTCATAGACATTGGCTTTAGGGGCCGGAAAAGTAATGTCAATTTTCAGAGTATTGCGGCTAGCCGGATCCTTGGTCGGATATTTTAAAAAGAATTGCGGCACCTTGGCACTCTCGTCTTTTATTTCTAAACCTAAATCGACAAAAACTTTCTTCAGAGCGCGCCGCACTTTAGGTAAATCCTCCGTCTGTCCAACGTAATCAAAATCCAAATCAACAGAAAAACGATCCAGGTATCCGCTCATCGCGGCGCAAGTTCCGCCTTTAAAATAAAACACCGATAAAAGAGGATTATCTACAATCGCCACCAGAACGCGATAAAGCCAAGCTTTATGGACGGCGTCTTGCGGGGTAATGGTAATCATATATTTTTATTATAAACCGCCCGCTGAATCTTTTTAACCTTATTCCAGTCAATGGCCGTCGGATTATCAAAATGGTATCGGGGATTAAAATAAATTATATCGGCCACCGCTCTCTCTAAAGAAGCTTTATTAAATTGTCCGGTCTTGATAACGCCGGTGTCATTATACAGAAAATCATCTTTAAGCTGACGGCAATAATATTTATAATCCGCTATTTTAAAACGTTTCGTGCGTCGACCGATAAAAGTAAAATAACTTACTTGCTGAAAAATAATGCCATGTTGTGCCAAGACCGTCTCGCCGCTTAAATAACAATAATCGTTTATCGCTTTGGCTCCCAGCGCTAAAGGATCGAGATCTTTGGCCTGATTTAAAGAATAAAGACCGCGGTATAATCTATAAATTAAACCAGTGTCGACATAACGCTTTAAAGTCGTTCGAAGATTATGCCGATTAGCTATACCCCAAACCCTGGCCAAGTCTCCGATATGGAAAACAGACTCTTTTAACTTAGTAATTTTTAAAAATCTATTTTGTTTAATATTAGCTATTTTCATATTTTTTAGTTTACTCATAATACACATATATGTATATTATAAATAAACTAAAAATGCTTGTCAACTCCTATATTTATCAACTTCGCCCATAGACGCCCGTCAATAAATCAAGGTCTTTCTTCGTGTCCAGTAATAATTGATTATTGAATTTAACGACAGCTTTCATCAGATCTAGGGCCAGTTTATCTTGCCGGCTAGCGGAACTGGACTCCTGGAACATTTCCAGGAAAGTGGCCATGTCTTTGATAAAACAATGTCCGCCCGCGCCGCGGCCCGGCTTTTCGCTATGGCCACTGCTATGATGGACGGCTAGGTGGCCGTGGCCGATACGAGAATCGTGACCGACGATTTCGGCCACTTTTTCGTAATCAATCTTATGATTGCGCGCTAAATTATAGGCGATATTGGCATAAATCACCTTCAAGAACAAGAAATTATTCCCCATATACTTCACCAATTCCGCTTCCCGACTGGGTACGATAAAATTATGCGGCGCCTTGGGAAGCAGCTTGAGGACCGCCTTGGCTTTCGCTTTAGATTTCTTGGTATAGCCGACGACATTGCGGGGCGGGTATTTAGTGTCAGCAACCGCGCTCCTTTCCCGCAAGAATTCCGGGGAATGCAGGATATATTTTTTCGGGTATAGCTTCTGGTATTTTTCCGTACTGCCGATCTTGATCGTAGATTTGATGATCGCCGTCTTGTTATCGCCCACCAATTTCAAGACTGCCCGCAAAATACTGTCGTCAAAACCTTTCGGCGTGCTCGGCGTCGGCACGGCGACAAAGACGAAATCGCAGGTCTTAATCAGATCTTTATTGGCAACATATTTCTCGTTGTCATAACGCACGATCTTGAAACCGCGCGCGGCGAAATCGTCCGCCATATTCTTGCCGATGAAGCCCTGACCGATGAAACCGACCGATATTTTCTGCTTATTCATGTAATGTGAAATTAGTATATGCTCTTGACTCTTATCTAAACCGCCGATAAGTCTTTTCCATTTCCTCCCGATCCTCTTCCATATTCTTCCGGACCTCCTCTTCTTCCTGCCGGGCCTGCTTATCCAGGAGATCTTGGAACTGCTTGGCCGCCAGCGCCTTTTCCGCAGCCAGATGGCCTTCGTCCGGATCATCTCTCAGCTTTTCTTGGTCCCGGATCTCGTCATGGTCGGCTGCCATCGCCTCTTCCTTGATCTCTTCTTTTTCGCGGTCGTCCGGCTTCCGCTCTTGCGGCCACCCGTCAAAATTTTTAAACAAATTTAAGTCTTTCATAGCGTTAAGATTTATTTTGCCTGATGACATATAAAGGCCTCCCTAAAACCTCATTATGGATATGGGCGATATAAAGCGCGACCAGTCCGAGCGAAGTAAGCACGATGCCGACGAGGAAAGTGATGAGGATCGCCAGCTGGGCCGGCCCGGAAAAACTGGCGGCATACGGCCAAGCGAATATATACTTGCCTAAAAAAATATATAAGCCGAAAGGTCCGACCGTAAATATGATCAGTAGCCCCAAGTAGCCGGCTAATTTCAGCGGGAAAAGGCTCAGGGAAACGAAGCTATTCATCGCCAGGCGGATCAACTTGCCGAGGCTATAGCCGGCATGGCCGTCAGCGCGCTCATTGGCCGTAAAAAAGATATATTCGCGCCGGAAACCCAGCCAATCGATGAGCGCCCGGGTCATGCGGTTCTTTTCCGGCAAAGCCTTGAAAGCGTCGATAACCGCGCGATCGAGGATCCGGAAATCGGTTTCGCCTGGACGCATATCGATCTTAGAGATGCTGCGGATGATCCGATAAAATAAAAAAGAACCGGCGCGCTTGGCCCAGCCGGCTTTTCGATTCTTACTCCGCACGCCGATTACGACTTCCGCGCCGGCAGACCACTTTTCAACTAGCTCCGGTATCATTTCCAGGGGGTGTTGAAAATCCGCATCAACCATCAGGGCGGCCGCGCCGCGCGCTTCCGACAACCCGGCCGACAACGCCGCTTCCTTGCCGAAATTACGGGAAAATTCAATCACTCTGACTACTAGGCTACCAGCGCCCGAAAGTTCATGGTTGATCTTGACTAAGGCCGCGGCGGAATCATCCGTACTGCCGTCGTTCACAAAAATAATCTCCCAGCCGTAGCCGGAAATCGAGCGCAAAACCCGGCTCAAAAACGCGAAAAAAGCGGAGATGTTAGCCGCCTCATTATAAACTGGAATAATTATGGAAACTAGTCGATCTTTTTCCATCGCGCTTGGGGCTGAAAGATGATAAATTATCATTAATATTAAACCATTTTTAAAGCACTAAGTCAAATAAAAAAGGTACCATGTCTTTTGGACATAGTACCCAGATTGATGAAGAGCGGCGCTAGTATTAAGCGGGCTCTTTAATTTCTTCGACCCCATACTTTAAGAGCTCCGCCACCTTCGGCAGGACATCGGAAAGATCCTTAACATAATGATTTACACTTTCTCCGGCCGGAGGATCCTGGCCAACGATGATGAAGCTGAAGCCCTCTGCTTCAAAAGAAACAAATTCCGCTTCATTGCCGCCGATAACGATGGCTTTTTTTATTTGGATCCGGCGGTGCTGAACTTCCTGCTCTAAAAGAGACAGGGAAATCTTCCCCTTGGCGAGGACTGATTGCGTGTTAATGAAGACCGGACAGCTGAGTTGGACGATCAGCGTATCGACAAAGCTGTCCGAGCCGTCCAATTCTTCCGGCATAAAGATCGTGCCGTAGCGTTGATCTATGACTTCCCGGAAAAATGCGGATTGCTTGGCGACGCTATGTTGGCGCATCAAGGCGTCGGTAAATATTAAGAACGGTTTATCCATTTATATTCTCCTTGGTGTTATTTGGTTTGATTGGGTTAATTACACTACCTTCGGTAAAAACGAGAGGTCGGACAGCACGGTCGCGATCTCCGGATTATGCCGCAACCCGAGATCAGAATCCGGGAAACGGAATAATATGAAATCCAGGCCAGCGGCGGAGACGATGCTTTTGTCTTCTTCCCGATCGCTGATAAAGATCAAACGCTGGCTGCCGGCGAAAAACCAGGAAATCGATTTAGTCAGGCCGGGACGGTTAAAGACGGCGTCCGGATAAATGATAATGAATGGACGATTAGCGCTCGCTATCTCATCCAGGTGGGGGGCTGATTGGCTAAGAAAATTCTGTAAGTTATCTTTCTTAACCAAGAAAATTACAAAAAAATTATTTTTTTTCGATAGCTTCAAGAGATCGGTTAAAGCTTGCGGCTCTTTAGCCCAATACTTGATCACCAAGTCTCCGGGAAAAACCAAGATTTTTCTCTTCGGCTGAGTCTGTTGGGATCGCTCCATTTATGGTTCCTTTTTTAATGAACAAATCAGTTATTTTTATTATTTTAGTGTTTTTTCACACTTATCAATAATATCTAAATATCGATTAATAGTCAAGGGGGTGGCAATTATTTTAAAATAAAAATGGCTAATATAAGCCATTTTTATAAAAACTAATTAAAAACTAGGGCTGCCTATTTACAAATCATATAAAAGGCTGCCACAAAAAAGATGACCGTTACAAAAACCCCGGCGATAAATCCGGACAAAGAGGAGGCGAGATGCTTCCCCAGGCGCCACTTAAAATGGCGGTGCTCATGAGAGATAAACTCGTCTTTGATCTCTGACATAGTTTTATGAGATTAATGATTAATTATAATTATAAATTTTTAAAATTTTTCCGTCTCCTCCCGGCCGCTCGCCATATCCTTGATCTTATATATCCCTTGCGACGCCTCGTCTTCACCCATGATTACGACCCGGTCGATCTTTTTCTTATTGGCAAATTCCAAAGCTTTGCCGACTTTCTGCTCTTCTAGGCCGACCAGGACATTCTTTCCCTGGCCGCGCAGCTCTTTCGCGAGACGATTCAAAGGCGCCGTTAACTTCTCGCTGAGGAGCGGCAGATAATAGCGATCCGCACCTTCGCCTTTAATCCGATCAAGTAGTCCCCAGGTTTCCAAGAACAGCCGCGTCGTCTCGTCGCCCGGCGCGAAACCGACCGCCGGAAAATTCTTCTCCCCGAAAATTTCCGCTAATCCGTTATAGCGGCCGCCGCCGAACATCGCCCGCGAATTCTCAGGATTCTTATCAAAGACTTCAAAAACCAAACCGTCATAATAATCAAAGCCGCGGATGACGGACGGATTGAATTCCAGCCAGTCGCCGTAACCGAGCTCATTCAAGACTCTTAAGGCCTGGGCCGTTTCTGCCAGGCCGAAATTATCTTTTAATTCCGGCAGTCTTTCCTCTAGCTTCTCCAGACTATCGGCCGTCATGAAAGAATTTATGACCGCGGCCGCTTTCTTATCTAACCCGGCTTCCTGCAGGCGTCCATCAATATCTTCCGGGCTCAGTTTCTGCCATTTATCCAGTGTGCGGACGACCAAGGTCTTTTTCTCGACCGAGAGCTCTCCGGCACCGGCCAATTCCAGGACGGCGTCTATTAATTTCCGGTTACTGATGGCCAGGATGAAAGATTCTTGCGGCGGATCGAATTCCAACATGATATCCAAAGCTAATTGGAGGATCTCGATATCAGCCGCCAAGCTATCGCTCCCGAAGGTATCGCAATTAAGCTGCCAGAATTCCCGGTTGCGGCCGCGCTGCGGCTTTTCGTTGCGCATGAAGTTGGCGATAGAAAAATATCGCAAGGGCTTCGGGCTGGCGGCATAGATCTTCGTCACCATCCGGGTCACAGACGGCGTCATTTCCGGCCGGATAGACAATTCCCGGCCGCCCAGATCGCTAAAAGTCACGAGTTCTTTGCCACCGATATCTTCCCCTGATTTGGCGCGATAAATCTCCGCGCTTTCCACGAGCGGGGTCAGATACTCTTCAAAGCCGTAGCGGAGACAAACCCGGCGCCAGGTCTCGAAGATATATTTACGGATCGCAAATTCTTCCGGAAGCCAGTCCCGGGTGCCTTTCGGTTCCTGATTGGATAAAGCGCTGGGCATAATAGATATTACGGCGGATCTTAAGCCATCCACTATAGTTTAATTTTACTATCTCTAAGTATTTTTAGCAAATTCCGGCGCTGGCTGGACGGTTTTAAGCAATAAAAAACTCTTGCCTTAAAAGCGACAAGAGTTTGGAGAAATCGCCTGGTCAGCCAGCCGGACTGACTTTGGCGAAACCAGCTTTGGCAAAACTTTCCACATTATTGATTTCCGGAAAATGAAAAATGCCCTGGCAGCTCTTTTCGCAGACGAACCAGACTTTAGCCTGGCCATTGTTTTGCGAAATGCCGGCGCACATCGCGAAATCGCCTTCGGGAAAAAGCAGAAGTTCTTTCGGCTTGAAACCGATACTTTCAAAATCATACTCGAAATTGACAGTTTCAAAGCCGCAAGAGGCTAATTTCATAAAATATTCTGATTCCGCCGTCTTTCGGCTAGTACAGGCGGCTATCTTCCGATTTAACAATTCCGACGCTCTCTTTACTTCTGCGGCGGGAAGAAGTTTTGTTTGGATCCCGGCTGGGGTAATAACTTCCTTCTTCATGATAATATCTCCCTCATTTTATTGGAAAAAGTACAAAAAACTTATCTCGAATATATCACGCCGCCCGGCGGATTGTCAATGTTTATTGCCCGCAGCACGACAATGCCTTTAAAGGGCGCTGGCGGCTTTATTTATTCTTTAAAAAATTTTGAAATTTATTTAAGGCCGGTTTATTTAGAATGGAAAAATATTATAGTTAATTCTTTAATCGACAAAATTATGAAAATTTTAATCATCGACGACGAAGCGGCCATCACCCAATTCCTGAAAGACGGTTTGGAGGCGAAAATGTATATCGTGGAAACCGCGTCTGACGGCGAGCGCGGCGCCTTCCTGGGCCGGACCGGCAATTACGACCTGATCATCCTAGATTATAACCTGCCGAAACTGAGCGGCGCCCAGGTCTTAGCCGAGATCCGCCAAGAAAAGAAACACGTGCCAGTCCTGATGCTCACGGTCCGATCAGAATTACAAGACAAAGCTGATATCTTCGCGCTCGGCGCGGATGATTATTTGACTAAGCCCTTCTTGTTCGAAGAGCTGCTTCTGCGCGTCCGAGCGCTTTTAAAAAGGCCGGCTAAAACAGCCGGCGATTTTTACAAAATCGATAATTTGACCCTGAATGCCGGGAGCCAGATCGTCCGGCGCGGCGGCCGGGAAATCTATCTGACGCGGCGCGAATTCGCCCTGCTCGAATATCTCTTGCGCCAGCGGGGACAGATCGTCTCGCGCAACCAGATTTTGGAAAACGTCTGGGACTATAACGCCGACCCCTTCAGCAATTCCGTGGAAACTCATCTGGCCAGCCTGCGGCGCAAGCTGAATGGCGATAAGAACCGCAACCTGATCCACACTTTTACCGGCCGGGGCTATAAGCTGGCCCTGAGTAAATTAGGCGGTTATGAGCAATCGGCTAATAAAACTAACTAGACTAATTATAACAATATTGTTATAATGTCTTTAGGGCTATGGAAATAGTACATTATGTCAGTCCGAACGGCAAAGTACCGACGCTGGAGTATCTAAACGGTTTAATTGACAAGAAACAAAAGAAAAAGATTTATGATGATATCAGCCGTCTGGAGATATTCGGCCAACAAAAATTACTAGCGGCTGGAAAAGTAGAAAAAATAAAAGGCTATTCTGTAGATATCTGGGAATTGAAAACCAGTTGCGTTAGTAACATGATCTACCGGACATTATTTGGCATTATCAATGATAAGATAATAATATTAAATATTTTCAATAAAAAAGAGATGCGGATAAGACGGCGAGAAATAGCTAAATCGATTTCCCGTCTCAAACAAAATATATGACCAGAGCCAAATATATTACCCACGGACAAGTATTAAAAGAGATGCTAAAAGATAAAAAATTTTCCCGTGAATACTTCCGAGATGATCCTGCTTATGATATCGGCCGCATGGTAGAAGACTTACGTATCAGAAACGGCCTGACACAGGCCGCCTTAGCAAAGAAAATAAGCACAAAACAATCAAGCATCGCTCGACTGGAAAGCGGGGATGCCGGACTGCCCAGCCTGAGTTTCCTTAAAAGGATCGCTGACGCAACAGGGACGATTTTAGTGTTACCGAGTTTCGCCGTCAAAGTGCCGCTGAGCACAAGGGCAAAAAATTAAACAGCCTAATTTTTTAAATAAACTTCTTCCCTTTGATCTTGTCCGGCAGATATTCCTGATTAGAGTCGTCTTCAAGAGGCGTATACTTATAATCTTTCGCGTAGCCCAGGTCTTTCATCAGTCTTGTCGGCGCATTCCGAAGATGGAGCGGCACCGGCAGGTTGCCGGAAGTCTCCACTTCCTTCTGCACCCTTTGATATGCCACATAGGCGCTGATACTTTTCGGCGATTTCGCGAGATAGATGACGCAATGCGCCAGATTGACGCCGCATTCCGGCAGTCCCGTCTTCTGGCAGGCCTCATAGGCGGCATTAGCCAGCATCAAGGCGCTGTTATTAGCGAGGCCGACGTCTTCGGAGGCGAACCGGATCAGGCGCCGGGCGATATAGAGCGGGTCTTCGCCGGCTTCAATCATCCGGACGAGATAATAGACGGCCGCGTCAGCTTGGCCGCCGCGCATAGACTTATGCAGAGCCGAAATGAGGTTATAGTGTTCTTCCCCGTCCTTATCATATAAGAGATTCGGCTTATTGATGATATTTTTGATCAATTCCCCGGTGATCTTCGCCTCGGACTCGACCGCGCTTTCCAAGATATTCAAAGCTTTACGAGCGTCGCCGTTGGAAAATTTAACGATCAGGCCGAGGACTTCGGCATTCAGCTTCACTTTTAATTCTTTCGCCGCCCGGGCGATTATTTTTTCGAGGTTAGCGGCGGTCAGCGCTTCCAAGACTACGACCTTGGAACGCGACAATAAAGCGCCGTTGACCGCGAAGCTAGGATTCTCGGTCGTGGCGCCGATGAGAATGATGGTTCCGTTCTCCACGTGCGGCAAGAGCGCATCCTGCTGCGCCTTATTCCAGCGATGGACTTCATCGATAAAAAGGATAGTTTTCGTCCCTAACCGCCGGCTTTCTTTGGCCCGGTCCACGACCTTTTTCAGGTCTTTAACGCCGGAACTCGTCGCCGAGAATTCCACGAACTCAGCTTTGGTTTCTTTGGCAATGATAAAAGCCAGGGTCGTCTTGCCGCTCCCAGGCGGACCCCAAAAAATAAGCGACGGCACCTTGTCGTTTTTGATCGCCTGATAAAGCCAGCCGGATTCGCTGATAACTTTTTCCTGGCCGACGAATTCAACCAAAGTTTTCGGCCGAAAATAAGTCGCCAGCGGGATATTTTTGATCATACTCTTTTATATTTTAGCGCTTTTTCATTGCTAAGGACATAGTTGACATAATTTATGGAAAGTGGTTAAATAAGCAGTTACCCTAATCGTTCTTACAATAAACAAAACCACAGGAGTCGTAATGGAAATCTTATACTTTGTCCTCGCTTTCGTTGTCTACATGATAATCTTCGGATTCATCGTCGCCAGCGAAAAAATCGCCTTAGAATCCGCCGCGCTGATATTGTCTGTTCTCCTAGCGATAATCTTATTGGGCGGGTCAATCATCAAATCCAGTCAACGCTTAACGGACATCACCGGGCTTGTCCTGCCTGAACCGTTCGGCTGGACAACCTTGATTTGCGGATTAATCCTGGCTATCTGTACATTTTTCGGATACATCGCGCGGAACTCGGACCAGCGAGCCGCCGCCCAGCAGCAAAAATGCCGCCAAACGAATCGATTGAAATTAAAAACGAACTGAAGATTGAAAAAGCGGATTAAAAAGCCTTTCTCTGAATAAGAAAGGCTTTTAAATTTGACGAAGGGTGATCGCGGAAGGCCGATTACTAATTACGGAAGACTGATTACGAAAAAACAGATTCGTAAAACGCTAAGCGATGAGAGGCCTATTTCTTGCCAGCCTTTTCCTGGCGATAAAGATAATAGGAGTAGATCGGCAGGGCGAGGACAAGGATCGCAATAGCCAAGATAAACAGGACGATCTTCCCGATTCCCGGCGCTAAGACTGTCGCGGCCATCAAGAGGCCGGCGAGCAAGAAAACTTTGCCGCTCGCGGCATGGGTCTTATCCCAAACCGTTTCCGAAGACAGGGTCCAGGGCGTCCTGATCCCCATAAACCAATTCATCTTGACCTTATTGAGAAGCCAGCCGATAGCGATAAACAGGGCGCCGATCAAAAGCGGCGTCCAAAATCCCATATCGACCGTATACCCCAGGCCATTTAGGCCCATCATCACGAATAAAAGGGACAGGAAGCCGACCATCAAGCTCTTGAACCGGTGGTAAACAGGAGCGAAAGCGGCGTACTGCTCTTTCTTCGGATCGAAATAAGGGATGACCAGAAAAAGCAGATACATGCCGAGCGCCATGCCGGGTAAGAGGAAAGCGGCGACGCCGCGCGAGCTATAGCCGTTGACCTGGCCGTCTAAGCCCCAATGCGTCGCGACCCGCTCGGGAAAGCTTTGATAAAAATAGATAGCGAGGCCAAAACTCAAGATGAGCAATAAGACCGGAAGCCATTCGGTCTTAAGATCCGGCTTGATCGGGTGAGACATAGATTTGATAATTAATTTTACTTAACTCCTCCTTGACGGCGCTCCGTGGCCTTATGGTAGCCATGATTGCCTGTATCTTGATTATAGTCCGGCCGGCCGCGGAAATCAATCTCTTGACCGCTCCGGCGCGGGATGCTAAACTTTTAATACCTATACCTATGGTATAGGTGCTAAAAAACTAATTAAAAGAAACTATATGACCAAGGGCAAACAAAATATCTTGATCGCTTTCAAGAAAGCGAAAAGCCTGACCGAAAAGGTCGTCCGGATGACGGAGGACGGCGAATATTGCATCGATATCATGCAACAGAACCTGGCCGTCATCGGCCTGCTGAAATCTGCCCACCAGCAATTGATGGCTAACCATCTAAATTCTTGCTTCAAGAATGCCATGGCGTCGAAGAATGAGGCGGTCAAACAGCGGATGGTCGAAGAGATCTTGCGGGTCAACCGGCTAGCCGGCATAAAATTTTAATATATGTCTCACAAATTGGTCATTTCTATCGCCGGGCTGCATTGCCGGGCCTGTGAACTTTTAAACGAAAAGAATCTTGGCCGGCTTCCTGGCGTCACCAAGGTCTTGGTCGACCACCGGAGCGGCCGAGCGGAAATATATCATCAAGGAGAAGCGCCTGATAAAGAAGCGATCCGCCGGATACTGAAAGCGGACGGCTATGATCTGGCGGATGAGGCTGGCCTCAGTGGCACAGATGGAACCGGGCTTAATTGCGCGCCGGATGCCGGACAACGCGGCCGCACCAACTGGCAGCTGCTGATCCCCTTATTAGCCTTGGCCTATTGGCTGGTCAGCCGCCTGCACTTCGGCGACGCGAGCGGCCTGATCCGCGGCGAATTTTCCCTGCCCCTGGCTGTCCTCGTCGGCCTGGTCGCCGGCATTTCTACCTGCCTGGCCCTGGTCGGCGGCTTGGTCTTGGGCGTCGCCGCTAATTACGCTAAAGAAAATCCGGACGCAAGCCGGATCCAAAAATTCCAACCCCATATCATTTTTAATGCCGGACGCGTCTTAGGCTTCTTCTTCTTGGGCGGACTTTTAGGGCTTCTCGGCTCCGCTTTCCAGATATCCCCCTTCTTTAACGGCCTCCTGACCATCTTGGTCGGCGCGGTCGTCCTGGTCTTAGGATTAAAACTCTTAGATATCGCGCCAGCCCTGAATCGGATCGATTTTGCTTTGCCAAAAAGCTGGGGTCGCCGGATCAAGGCGGACAATCCGCTCCTCCTCGGCGCCCTGACTTTTTTCCTGCCCTGCGGCTTCACCCAGGCGATGCAGATCTACGCTCTCGGAAGCGGCAGCTTCCTGAACGGCGGCTTGATCATGGCTTTCTTCGCTCTCGGCACGGCACCCGGACTATTGAGCATCGGCGGCCTGAGCTCCCTGCTGGATCAAAAAAAGTCCCGCCTTTTCTTCCGCGCGGCCGGCGTGGTCGTCGTTCTATTCGCGATGTTCAACCTGAATAACGGCTGGGCCTTGATCAAAGTTTCCGGATTCGGCGCGGGCAATATCATCAATGGCGGTCCAACCGGCGACGCCACCATTCCGAACAGCGGCGCCATAGACAGCGCGGCGGCCGACGAGGGAGTCCAGATCGTCCGCATGGTCGAATCGAATCGCGGCTACGCGCCGAATAGTTTCACGGTCGTAAAAAATAAACCGGTTCGCTGGATCATCGATGCCCAAGCGCCCTACTCCTGCGCCAGCAGCCTGATCGTCCCGAGCCTAGGGATTAGGCGCCAGCTGAAACCGGGCGAGAACGTCATCGAATTTACGCCGACTAAGAGCGGCGACCTGCCCTTCTCTTGCTCCATGGGCATGTACACCGGAAATTTCCTAGTTTTGGAAGATTAAGAGGCGATCAGTCCTGAAAGATTGAAAGGCGCGGGAATCGAGACAACAAAAAAATAAAAATAACTGATTCATATATGCCTAAAAAAATAAATGTCGGCATCACCGGGATGCACTGCGCTTCTTGCGCTAAGATCATCACTGATGAATTGCAGGATGAGCCAAATCTGAAGATACTGAATATCAACCCCTTAACCGAACAAGCGGAACTAGAAGTGAATGAGGAGAATCTGCAACCAGATAAAGTCAACCAACGCTTGAAAAAACTTGGTTATCGCTTAAATTTTCCTGGAGACGCAAAAATAAATGCGGCGATAAAAATGGCTGGAACGGCGGAGAGAGGAACGGCAAGAAATATCTTTGAGGAATCTAAGGGCCAGAAATTAACGGAACTGCGTGATCAAAAACGGAAACTAATCATCACTCTGCCGATCATGGCCGCGATCCTCAGCGTCTTCTTCTGGTCCTTGGCCGCCCCCTACCTAAAACTGCAGCCAGCGGAGCTGGTACCGGGAGCGATATTGCTCCCCGTCGTCTTCCTAACTGCGACCTTGGTCTTATTCTGGGTCGGCCTCGATTTCCTAAAAGCGACCGGCCGCTTCTTCCGCTATGGCCGGGCGAATATGGATACGCTCATCGGCCTGGGCACTGGCCTCGCTTATTTCTATTCGACGGCCATCTATCTCTTTCCGGCTATCCGCCTCCAGCTCGGTTTGGCGGAAATGTATTTCTTCGATGTCACGATAGTCGTCATCATCCTCGTTTCTCTAGGGAAATACTTGGAAAACAAAGCGAAATTACGGACTAATGAAACCATAGAAAAATTGATCAATCTCCAGGTCAAGACCGCCCTCGTCGAACGCCAAGGCCGGGAGATCGAGCTGGCGATCAATGAACTCCTCGTCGGCGACATCGTCATCGTCAAGCCGGGCATGAAGATTCCGGCCGACGGCCGGGTTATCGAAGGGGGATCGGCGGTCGACGAAGCGATGATCAGCGGTGAGTCGCTGCCGATCGACAAGCAGCCGGGCGACGAGGTAATCGGCGCCACGATCAATAAGCAAGGCCGGCTTAAAGTACGGATCGATAAAGTCGGTTCGGAAACGGTCTTAGCCGCGATCATCAAAGCGACCCAGGCGGCGCAGAATTCGAAAGCCCCGATCCAGAAATTAGCCGACACGGTCGCCGGCGTCTTCGTGCCGATTGTCCTCGTTATCGCCGGATTGACCTTAGCCGGTTGGCTGATCATCGGCCCGCGCTTTACCGCCTGGCCGGAAGCCGTAAGCCTCGGCCTCACCTGCTTCGTGAGCGTCATGGCCATCGCCTGCCCTTGCGCCCTCGGCTTAGCGACTCCGACCGGCATCACTGTCGGGCTCGGCCTAGCCAGCAAGAACGGGCTGCTCATCAAGAACGCCGCCAGCTTGGAAAAATTCGGCCGGACCGGCGTCATCGTCATGGACAAGACCGGAACGATCACGAAGGGCGAACCGACAGTCAGCGATATCCTGCCGCTTAAAGGGACGCGGGGCGATGTCTTGACTCTAGCCGCTTCTTTAGAAAAAAATTCCGAACATCCGCTCGCGCAAGCCGTGAGCCGTCTGGCAAAAATGGAAAACATTATAGTCCTCCCGGTCAGCGCTTTCCAGGCGATAGCCGGACAAGGCGTGAGCGGACAGATCAACGGCCAAGAATATTTCCTCGGCAATCTAAAGATGATATCTGATCTAGGCTTAACCAAGCGGCCTGATTGGCCGGCACGAGAGATAGAAGCTCTCGCCAAGCAAGGCAAAAGCTTGATGATACTCAGCACTGCCGACCGAGCCTTAGGCATCCTCGCCCTTGCCGATCAGATCAAGGAAGGAGCGACAACGGCGATTGCCGAACTCAAGCGCCTCGGCGTCAAAACCATAATGCTGAGCGGCGACCGGCAGGAAGCGGCGGATTATATCGCGCAGCAAGCCGGCGTCGACGAAGTGATCGCCGAAGTTTCGCCGCTTGGGAAAGCCGATAAGATCCGGGAAATAAAAGCGCGCGGCGGCCTGGTCGCGATGGTCGGCGACGGTGTCAACGACGCGGTCGCTCTCGTCGCGGCCGATACCGGCATCGCGATGGCGGGCGGCTCGGACGTCGCAATCGAATCCGCCGATATCACGGTCCTGCACGGCGACCTATCAAAAATAATCAAAGCGCTGAAGATTTCCCGCCTGACGATCCGAAAGATAAAACAGAACCTCTTCTGGGCCTTCTTCTACAATATCATCGCCATTCCGATCGCCGCCGGCGCGCTCTACCCGGCCTTCGGCCTCTTGCTCAGCCCGATCATCGCCGCTGGCGCGATGTCTTTCTCTTCGCTCAGTATCATCTTCAATACCCTATTGATGCGGCGTACTAGGATTTGATGCCGGGCGGCAAGGACGGCACAATGAAAAGATAGCCGAACAAAAAAACAATCCCCAGCGGGATTGTTTTTTCAGCGCGGGAAAAAAAATCGTTTATTCGCTCCGGAGAGCATCGACCGGATCCAAGCGGCTGGCCTTAAAAGCCGGATAAAAACCGAAGAAAACGCCGACTAAGACCGAAAAGGTAAAACCGATGACCGGTCCGGTCCAAGAGCTGGCCATCGCGATCAGATTAAAATAAGAGATAAGAGGGATCGCCCCTTGGCCGATAAGCATGCCGATCAAACCGCCGACCATAGACAGGATTATCGATTCTAACAAGAACTGGACCAGGATATCCGAGCGTTTGCCGCCGATCGCCTTCGCGATGCCGATCTCCCTGGTCCGCTCGGCGACCGTGACGAACATGACATTCATGATGCCGATGCCGGAAACGAGCAGGGTGATCGCAGCGATCGCCGTCAAGAGCGCAGTCATAGTCTTAGCCGATTCTTGGGCGGCGGCAACCATGCTGCCGGCATCCATGATCCGGAAATCATCTTCCTGCGTCGCTTTCAAGTTATGCTCCGCTCTCAGGATGCTCGTGATGCTGGAAGTGGCTAAAGCGGTATTATCGACATTATCGACTGTCGTCGTGATCATCACTTGGCCGCGCGTGCCGAGGATGCTCTTTTCAGCCGTACTGCTCGGGATCAGGATCGACTCGTCTACGGAAATCATGCCGATCCGCGAACCTAATTTTTTCAAAATGCCGACGACTTCCAATTTCTTGCCGCCGACCGTGATCACGCTACCGAGCGGTTCGGTCCCATCGGAGAATAAATCGGACACGACCGTCTGGCCGATAACGGCCACTAAGGCCTTGCCGCTGATATCTTCCTCCTCTAAGCCTCGGCCGCTCGCTACCGTCAAATTGGAGATTCCCAAATAATTCTGATCGACGCCCACCACGCTATAAGTCTTTTCGACTGAACCGTAAGAAACAGAAGTGCTGCCTTGGATCGCGCCGGCCGCGGAAGAGATATGTTCGGACTCGAGCAATAACTGGGCATCCGCCGTCGTCAGCTTAGAGCTGCTAGTAAAGCCGCGGCCGCGATTCGGCATGATCAGGATAGAATTAGCGCTCATATTCTGAAATTGCGCGTTCACTGATTCTTGGGCGCCCTGTCCGACGGCAAAAACCGCGATCACGGTCGCGACGCCGATGATGATCCCGAGCATCGAGAGGAAGGTCCTGGTTTTCTTGGCGAGGAGAGACTCCAGCGCCATTTTTATAATTTCTAAAAACATAATCGATAGCTGCCGCCTTATAATTAATAGCTGCCGCCGGTCAATTTATAATCTTCATCCACGACTTGCCCGTCCCGCAGATAGATGATCCGATCAGCATATTTAGCCACCGCGGAAGTATGCGTTACCATAACGACAGTCCGTCCCTGCTGCTTGAAGCCGGCGAAGATGTCCATGACTTCCAGGCCGGATTTTGAATCTAAGGCGCCGGTCGGCTCATCGGCTAAGATAATTTCCGGATCATTGATCAGCGCGCGGCAAATCGCCACCCGCTGCTGCTGGCCGCCGGAGAGCTCCGTCGGCTTATGGAAGATCCTTTTTTCCATGCCGACTGATTTTAATAGTTCCCGCGCCTTACGCTGCCTCTCTAGGGCTGGCTGGCCGGCATAGAGCGCCGGCAGAGCGACATTCTGGAGAGCGGAGAAACGGGAAAAAAGGTTGAATTGCTGGAAAATGAAACCCATCTTCTTATTCCTGATGAAAGCTAGGGTAAAATCATCCTTAACGCCGCCGATATCTTCGCCATCCAGAAGATACTGGCCTTTGGTGAGCGGATGCAGGCAGCCGATGATATTCAATAAAGTCGTCTTACCGCCGCCGGATTCGCCCATGATCGCCACGAACTCTCCCTTCTTGATCATCAAATCAATCCCTCTTAAGACCGGCACTTCTTCTCCGTTGGCCAGATAATAGGATTTATGGGCGTCTACAAATTTTATAGCGATATCCGTCATATTTATATACGATAGCGAAACCAGCCATCGCCCGGATTAATAGATAATCACGTTCCCTTCGCTCAGACCGCTAATCACTTCTACTTTCTTGCCGTCGGTAAAGCCAGTCGTAACCTGGGCAATGCTGCCATCTGCCAATTCCACCGCCGGATGGCCGTTGATGTTGCGGACGGCCGCGACCGGGACGCTTAAGACGCCAAGCGCCTCGGCGGTCACGAATTCGATCGCCGCGGTCATCCCTTCGCGGATCTGCGCCTTACCGTCGTTATTCAGGATAACCCGGACGAGATAAGTGACAATACCGTTGGTGCTGGTCGTGGAGGTTAAGGAAATGAAGCTAATCTCGCCCCGCAGGCTCAACCCGTCAATCGCGTCAAAAGTAACGACAGCCTGATCGCCGACTTTCAGCTTGCTGACATCGGCTTCCTCGATATTGGCTTCGATGAATAGAGTATCATTGTTGATGATCGTCGCCATCGTCTTGGCGCTATCGCTTAGGATAATGTCACCCTGCTTATAATTCAACATAGCGATCACGCCATCGATCGGCGAAATCAAGGTCGCCTGCTCCATATTATATTTGGCCTTGTCGACTGAGATGGCGGCCGAAGTCAGCTGGGCGCGCGCTGAAGCTAGATCAGATTCCTTAACCGGCGCGATCAAGTCTTTATAATCGTTCTGCGCGCTGGTCAGTGCGATTTCCCGCGACCGGATAGAAATATTAGCGTTATTAATATTCTGCTCCGCTTGCTTTTGCGCCGTGCTTAAGTCGTTGACCGCCTTATCATAAGCGATCTGATACTGGCTGAGATTATTCTTGGCGCTCGCGACCGCCTGCTGAGCGCTGTTCAGGCTAGCGATAGAGGAGTTGACGCTGCTTCGGTCGGAACTGATCGTCGATTTAAAACCATCTAATTTAGACTGGGAAAGGTTGGCAAAAGTCATGGTCGCGTCTAAAAGCTTCTGCATATCGGACAAATGATCCTGGAAGACAATCAGGGCTTGTCCGACAGCCGCGGCGGCCGCGTCGCTAGCCGCATTATCGTTGCCAGTCAGTGCGCTAAGCTGGGCTGAAAAATTAGCGCGCGCCTCCTTCGCGCTCCGATAACTGCTTTTGGCCTCTTCAAAACTGGTCGCGTCCTTAGCGCCTAAGCCTTCCTTAAAATCAATATTGATCAAAGTGTCATCAACGCCGATGATGCTGTCAGAATCACGGAGCGTCCGTTGCAAGGTCAAATCAATAGACTTCAGCGTGGTCACTAAGCTGGCATAGGCGTTGCGGACATTCTCGCTGTCAGTTACGCTGCTATTTAGCTGGAGATTATTCTTGGCGGTCTGCAGATTGCTCTCCGCGTTGGCGATGCTCTGGTTAGAACTGGATTTAGTCTGCTCCAAACTGATCTTTGCCTGGTCCAAGGAGACCTGCGCCTGCTCGATGGCAATCTTTGCCTTATTAATCTCACTTTCCGTCGCGGATTCCTGTTTAGTATTGAAATTAGCCAGGGCCGACTGATAGCTGGAGTAGGCATTTCGCAATTCGAATTCCAGGCTTTCCGTCTTGACCGAAGCGATCTTATCGCCTTTCTTGACCTTATCGCCTTCCTTCACGTAGACATTATCGACTTCCAGATTGCCGGTCACGGGAAAAGACAGCTCCACGCCGTCTTTAGCCACGACCTTGCCGGTCGCTTCCACGGCAATCTTTAAGTCTTCTTTCTTGGCCGTCCATTTTTTTATCTGGACTGTGGCCGTCGCATTGTCCGCCGCCCGATAATAAAAGAAGTAGTAGGCGCCGCCGCCTAAAATTATCGCCAGGCCAACGATGATAATAAATTTCTTACTAAAAATAAAGCCGAAGACTCCCCGTTTGGCTTTTTGGCTTTGCGCCAGGATTGACTCAGACATAAAAAATTAATTATTAATCAGGACGAAATCCGCTACTTTCCTATCGCCAGTGCTCGCGTCCAGCCAGATCGTCAGCATCTTATCGGCCGCCACATCGACCAAGGTCGCTTCTATCATCTCTCCGCGGCCATTGCTGGCAGCCGACGGCTTTATCATCTTAATGCCAACCGGAATCAGGACTTTTTCCTCGCCGGTGCTCATTTCCTTCAGCTTCGCTAGCATCTCGGCACGCGCGCCTTCCGTCTGGACGCCGCCAGGACCGCCGCCAAGACCGCGACCGACCGCCATCCCGGACGGAGCATTGGCACCGCTCAAAGAAACGGCCGCCGGACCGGAAGCGTTTTTCTCGGGCGAGGCTGCCGGCGTAGAACTGGCCCGACCGGCTGGATCGACCTTCAAGATAGTCACTTCATTACCAACTATCGATTTCACGATACCACGGATATCAGCTGGCCTATCTGGTTGGCCGAAATCTGGCCTTTTATCGCGTCCGCGCGCTGACTGATCTAAAGACGCTCCGCCGCCAGCCTGATCTTGACCGGACGGTTTCGGGCTGCAAGCGGTCAAGGCCAGCAAAAAAAATACGAGCGCCAGACAAAATAATAATTTTCGCTTCATAATTTTTTTATTAAAACTATAACTTAATTGGCCGGACCGTCCGGGCCGCCGCCCGGCGCGCCAGCCGCATAATAAAACAAGGCCTTCTTTTGGTTAATACGCCGCCGCGGACAATTCCTTCACTATTATTAGTCAATAATTCTCAAGGGGGGCAAGGGGCAATCGCCGTTCGGGCAAGGAGGCTGGTGAAGGTAGTTGGAAGGACGATGCGCCCGGAGGAAAAAGCTGCGCCCTGGCCGGCCTGCTTTGATCACGACCGCTTCAAACTGATCCTCAGCCACGACCCGGCCAATCAGATCGACCGGTTCTTTTAAGCGCAGCCAGACCACTGGTCCGGCTTGCGGGCGGGCGGTTATTTGCCAGACTCGGCCAGCAGGATCAACAATCGTAAATACCCGGCTCTCGTCTTTGGCCGTGACGATACCGACCAAGCGACCCTCCTCCGGCTTAAACCAAAAGTCCAGATGCCGGTTGATCACCTTATCATAGAATGGCGCCTGCTCGCCCAGGATATTATCGATCTTCTCGCCTAGGCCGCCTAAGAAAAAAGCGCTGCCGAGGATGACGCTGGACAGGATGGAAGAGGAAACGATAAACCAGACCGGATAGCGGTAACCGCGCGATGTATGCTTCAGATTATAGTATAAGATAAAGACAAAAAGGGCTAGGAATAAGATCCAAAAATACGGTAAAGTCAAAAGGAAAAACTCCCAGAACGCTTTATTAGTTTCCGTCCGGATCTCCCAGCCGTTATACTTCAAGAGATAAATCATCACGGAGACCGCACCCGCGCCAATCAGGAGCGAGGCGGTGCCGGTCGCCCAGATGACCGAATTACGCAACAAAAAATGCCAGCGCGGCCTAGGCGCGATCTTCTCTTCCTTGATCTTAGCGACTAATTTCCGGTCGAAATCATCATTGATTAAATCTGACATATTATATTAAGTTTAAATTTTGCCTGGCTAATTCTTTCTTGAACTCCTGCTTCGCCTTATTGATAGTGGAAGCGACCGTCCCCGGCGGCTTCTTGATGATATCAGAAATCTCCTGATAGCTCTTCTCTTCCCAAAATTTCAAGATAAGCGCTTCTCGATATTTTCCCGCCAACTTATCCAAAACCTTGGCGATATTAACTTGTAAAATCTGCAAATCGGCGCCGGACGCGATATCGATCTCCGCCGCTAATTTCCGAGCTGCCTGATCATCGATCGAAACGGCGTAGCCTTCAGGGCGCGCCTTTAGCTTGCGATGATTGCTGATCACCTGGTTATGGGCAATCCGATAGACCCAGGAAGAAAACTTCAGATCTTTATTAAAACCGTTCAAGTTAGAATAAACCTTGATGAAGACCTCCTGCAGAGCATCTTCCGCGTCTTCATTATTAACATTGGTCAGACGGCGGATATAACTGAGCAGCCGACCCTTATAACGGTCGACCAGATACAAAAAATTATCCTGGTCTTGCAGGGTCAGTTTAACCAGCTCTTCATCGCTGGCGCCTTCGGCGCTTTTAGCATCGATCATGTCTTAAGTATAGCACTAACCAGTTAATCTAATAATACGCCGGCCAGCCGGCTTTCTTCGCTATTATTGACTTATCCTTCTAAAAATGGCAAAATCAATTGTTAAGATCAGGGGGGTACATTCCGCCCATCCAGCTCATTGACAATCGAAAAAATAAACAAAAAATAAAAATCCAATCTAATAAAAAGGGAGATAGAATCATGAAAGAATTAATCAAAGACCAGGTCTTGTTTTTTAGCGGCAACGGCAATCACCAGCTAGGGGTGAAGATCCTTGTTAGTCTCGGCGAATTCATCGGCGCCGATCTCTATTTCCGACATATTAATTTCGCCCGCTTCGGCGACGCCGAACAAGACGACAAGATACCTAAATACGAAGAGGTCGCCGGCAAGACGATAGTGCTCTACCAAAGCATGTACACGGCTGAGTTGCAGGAAGAATTCCTGCAATTATGCTGGGCTTTAAAGCACCAGTATCAGGCTCAACATATCATCGCCGTCGTCCCCTTCCTAAGGTTCAGGCGCCAAGACCATCATGAAAAAAATGAAGAAATAAACCGCCTGCGCATGCTCATCGATCGTCTAGCCCATGCCGGCGTCAACCAACTAGTCGTCGCGACCCCCCATTCCGTAGAAAATATGGAAACAAACTGCCGTGATTTCGGCATCGGATTCTTCCCGATAGATATGTCGGAAAACTTCGCCCGGACGATCAAGCCTTTCCTGGCCGCGGCCGGAATAACGGAAACGGCGGCCGATAAGGTCATAATCTATGCGCCGGACGAAGGCTCGATCTATCGCGCTATCATGCTCGCCCGCTTGCTCGGACGAGGCGTCGCTTTCAACCTGAAAAAAAGAGGATTGAATAACGCCGCCGAAATAATCCAGGCGGAAAAAGAAGAAATTTTAAGATTAACCGAACGCTGCAAAAAAACATTTAATTTCCCCGACCTCTATTACGCCACGCCGGAAAATATCCGAGGCAAGGTCATCCTGATGATCGAAGACGAAATCGCTTCCGGCGAAACCGCCAACAAGACCGGCCACCTCCTGAAATCTTTCGGAGCGCAAACGATCTTTTTTGCCGCTACTCACGCCGTCTGTACGCCAGGCTGGCAAAGAAAATTATTCTTCGATAATCCGTTTGAAAAGACTTTCATCGCCGACTCGATACCGCGCAGCTACGAGAATCGAACCGGCGGGTTGATGCATGACGTGACGGTCAGCGAAACTATCGCGGCGGAATTATTCCAGATACTGCGCCGCCATTTCCATAAGAATTAAAACTCAAAGGGCCGCCTTAAGCGAGCCCTTTTTTTCTGCGCCTCAAAAAATTTTAGAAATCGCCTTACAGCGGGCGGCGCGCCGCCTGATGGATCTGGACCAGGAGATCCCTGATCACGAAAGGCTTCTCCAGCACGCCCTTGACTACGCTTAAGCCGCTGAACTTTTCCAAAGAATTATGAAATTCAGCCGGCGGAATCGGCAGGGCCGAGGACATCAGAAGGACCGGAATATCGCGCAGCTTCCAATCCTTGACCATAGCCTGGCAGACATCCATGCCGCTCACTTTCGGCATCATGATGTCTAAGATAACCAGGTCGTAGTCCGGGCTGGCCGCCATCTTATCCAAACCTTCCTGGCCGCCGAAGGCGGTGTCGATCTGAAAATTTTCCTGACCGAGCAAGAGCGCTTTCAGCGTCGTCACGGTGCTAAGGTCGTTGTCGACGATTAAAATTTTCATATTTTTATCATTAAATATCTCATTTGGCGGCAGCGATTTTCCCGGGCTTGCCTTTAGCGCCCGCAGTCTTATCTTTAGCCGGCGCGCCTAAGAGCGGCAAAGTAAAATAGAAAGTCGCGCCCTGATTAGGCTGGCTAAAAACGCCGATCTGTCCGTTTAGATGTTCAATATTCTGCTTACAGATAAAAAGTCCTAGGCCCATGCCATCTTGGGAACGGGAAAGCGAAGGCTCTAACTGAGAAAACTTCATGAATAATTTCTTCTGGTCATCCTCGGAAATCCCCGCGCCGGCGCCGGTCACGGAAACTTTGACGGTATCGGGAGCAGATTGGGCCAGGGCGATAGAGATAGTCTGCTGGCGCGGCCCATATTTGACGGCGTTATCCACGAAATTATAGATCACTTGGGAAATCTTAGCCTTATCGCTCTCCAGTATCGCCTCCTTGACCTGGATGTCGAAAGCGATCTTAGAGTCCGTCCGCTTCACTAAAACCTGCAAGGAAGTTTCCAGCGACAAGATCAATTCGGCTAGATTGAATTTTTCCTTAACCAGGGCGATCCGACCGAGCTCATTGCGGCTGGCGGATAACATGGACTTGATCAGATTAGTCAGCTTAACCCCCTCTTGATGGATGATCGAAATATAATTGCGGTAATCCGACGATAGGCTCTCCGGCTTCTTTTCCATCACTTCCGATAAGCCGACGATGGAAATCAAGGGCGTTTTCAATTCATGCGTCGCGATGTTCATCACTTCATTCTTCAAGCGGTCAACTTCCCGGAGTTGCTCGATCGTCACTTGGGCCATAGTCAGCTCAGTAACATCGACGCCGGTAGCGAGGATCGCTTCCGGCACGCCGTTTTCATTCTTCAAAACGCTGAAATGCCAGACGATATTCTTCTCCTTATTATCTTTGGTCACTAGGACATTTTCCAAAGTATCATCGCGCGCTGGCGCGCCGGAAATAAGGAGGTTCAAGAAGCTCTTGGTCTTCAGCCGGCTATTCCGGGAGACAAAGAGGCTCACCCAGTCTTTACCCATGATTTCCTCCGGCTGGATCCCTAATATTTCTCGCCCCTTCTTATTGATCAAGAAGACATTATGGTTATGAGGAGAGAATATCAGCACGATGATGCCGGCGATATCCAGGTACTGCTGCAACTTATTCTTTTCCGCCTTCAGCCGATTGCGGGAATCCTTGACTTCGATATTATATTCCTGCAGCTTCTTGATGCTTTGCCGCAAAGAAAATATCATCATATTGAAAGAATTGGCAAGGCTGGTCACTTCGTCGTCTCCCGTCAGGACTTCCTTCTCGACCATCGCTTTCAGGTCGCCGCCTTCGATCGCTTTGGCCAGACGGGTCAGGCTGATCAAAGGTGTCACCAGCTTCTTGGAAAATAGAACGGCATACCAAATCGAACCGGCGGCCACGAATAGAAAAATCAATAAAGCGATAATCTCGCTCCAGATCTGGATCTGCCCGATTTCCGTTTCCAAAGATTTAGCATAAGCTAATTGACGCAAGAGCAGGTTGGTCGTATTATCTTGGACGAATTTATTCAGCCGATTGGCGTTATCATAATGGGTAGTCGTTTCCGAATAATCGCCCCTCAAGACTTCGTCCGCGCCGTCATCGATCTCAGCGATCACTTGATTGACGGTATTCCGCAAGCCGTTGAAAGCCACCCGGCTGTCCGAATCGACGATCGCCCCGTCGATCTTGATCAATAAAGCTCTCAGTCCGGCGCGCGTATCGAAAACTTTGGCCTTCTGCCAGCTATCATTAGGATACTTCACGAAATCTTTGAAAGATTCGATCAGGCTCGAAGTTTCGCCGATAATGCGGTATTCAGACACCATCGTATCAGATAAATCTTTATAACGATTGATGATATTGAAATTAACCACGATAAAAAAACCTTCCGCGATCGTAAATACGGCGATAATCGTCAAAAAAGCGGTCAATAATTTTACGCGGATGCTCTTATGCATAAATCCGGCCTATTCAGCGTATTCGATAGGAGGCTGGCTCCGATAAACTTCTTCGTAAGTATGGAAACCGTCCTTGATGATCGTGCTCAGCATATTTTCTTTTGTCACTAAAATCGGTTCCAAAAAGTAAGATAAAACCTGGACCTTGCCGTTATCGATCGTGCTATTAACTTCCGGCTCTTGGCCACTTGCCATCGCCACCGCGATTTCAGCGGCGCGATAGGCCAGGAGCTTGATCGGCTTATAAACTGTAGAGGCCTGCGTCCCGTCGACGATCCGCTGGCAGGCGGACAGCTCCGCGTCCTGGCCGGAAACCGGAACGATGCCGGCCAGCCCCTTCTCTTTCAATGCCTGGATAGCGCCGAAAGCTGTGCCGTCGTTAGCGGCGATAACCGCGTCCAAGGTCTGCCCGGTCGCCAGATAATTCTTGATCGTCTTATAAGCTTCATCCGGCTTCCAGCCCTCCATCAATTGGTTGACTACGAGATTTATCTCGCCGCTCCTGATCTTCGGGTCTAGAACCGACATCGAGCCGGTCCGTAACAAAAAAGCATTATTGTCAGTCGGCGCGCCGCCGATATAGGCGAAGTCTCCTTCGCTCTTAAGATCCAGGATGCTCTGGGCTTCGAGCTGGCCGACCTTGACGTTATCGAAAGACAGATAAAGATCGACGTTAGCGTCTTTTATCAGGCGGTCATAGGCGATAATCCGGACGCCGGCCTGATGCGCTTCTTCGATGATCGGTGCGATCTTTTCCGAGTCCGAAGGGATGACGACGATTACTTTGACTCCCTGGCTGATCAGATTTTGGATCTGGGAAATCTGCAATGGCACATTATAATCGGATAAAGCAACGCTCACCGCCGCGCCTAATTCTTCAGCTCTCTTAATGAAGAGATCACGATCAGAGAACCAACGCTCTTCTCGGGTCGTGCCTAAGGAAAAGCCGATTACCAAAGGCTCTTTTTCCATGATTTCTGGCGCTTTCGGCGCCAACATGGCATTCAGCCACCAGGCTAGGACGATAACCGCGACCAGGAGGGCGAAAACAATGATAATCTTTTTCATATGATAATTATAATGGATAAGACGTCTTAACCGGACGGCCGCTAAGCGACCGCTTCCTTGATCGCCGCCAAGAGATCTTCCAAAACGAAAGGTTTTTCCAGAACCCCCTTGATCGGATTAAGCGCCTGGAATTCGCTGAGCAAGCCCTGTAGTTCCTTCGAGTTGATCGGCAAAGCGGAATTCAGGATGATCGGGATACCCTTCAGCTTCTCGTCAGCATGCATCGCCTTGCAGACATCCAAGCCGCTGAAATCCGGCATCATCACGTCCAAAATCAAGACATCATAGGGCGGATTGGCGGCCGACATCTTAGCCAGCCCTTCTTTGCCATTATAGGCGATATCGATCTCCAGCTGATCCTGGCTCATCAGGAGCGCCTTGAGCGTAGTGGCCGCGCTGATTTCATCATCGATGATTAATATTTTCATAATTTTTTTGATCCGCCGGCCGCGAAGGACCGAGGGGCCTTTATTTATAGACAAAAATTGATTGGATGGAGCGAGAAGGCTAAAGCGCCGAATAACGATTTTAATATTTTAATTATAGCACATAAGTTAGACAAAAATGAAGCAAACCAGCGGATTAACGGCTGATAACTTGTATTTTCCTCTATTTATGCTAAAGTCATTGGGAAATAATCGAACACTGCCGTTCATTCACAAACAATCCCAAAATCGGAGGACTAACTATGAACCAAGAACCTCTTAATTTCTCTTACACGGACGCCCTGCAACTACACCACATTATCCAGACCCAGCAATTCGATCTGGATACGATCTTCCATTACATATTCCCCCTCGCTGACCATATGAAAATGATAGTAGAGACCGGCGGCGCCAACTATCTAGCCGGCAAGAACGCAATCGTTTGGTTCGAACAGCCGAGCACTCGGACCCATGTCTCTTTCATCGCCGCCTTTAAATTCATGGGCGGGAAAATCATGTTCTCTACGGAAAATGCCGCGCAATTTTCATCAAAATTCAAAGGTGAATCAACGGCTGACACCTTTAAGATCCTCAGCGGCTACAATCCGGATATAATCATCAGCCGCTTCATCAAAGCTGGCGACGCTCTGACGGTCGCCCTGTCATCCGCGGTACCGATCATCAATGCCGGCGATGGCGATAACCAGCATCCCACCCAGGCGCTCTTAGACCTCTACACCATCTATAAAAAATTCGGACGGGTCAACCATACTAATATCGCCCTGGTCGGCGACTTGCTGCATGGCCGGACGATCCGTTCGCTGGCTTATCTGTTCGGCAAATTCAGCGACATCAGGCTATCCTTAGTATCGACTCCGGCTCTCAGGATAAACAAGGATATCAAGGATTACCTGACCAAGCATAGCATTGACTGGTCCGAACATACCGATCTGCTGAGAATCGCCAGCCAAATGGATGTGCTCTACATGACGCGCATCCAGGCGGAACAAGGCAGCTCGATTGAAGAGAAAGACAAGGAACCAGGCCGTTTCAGCATCGATGCCGAAGTTCTCAGGCTATTGCCTCAACAATCGATCATCATGCACCCCCTGCCCCGCCTTTGGGAAATCCCGGAATATGTTGATAACGACCCGCGCGCCCATTACTTTATCCAGGCGCAGAACGGCTTGTATATCCGGATGGCGCTCCTGCTGATGGTCTTAAGGCCAGATCTAGTGCCTCAGATCATCAAGAATTAACCAATCCAAAAACGATTACGCTACCCTATTTCTCGGGTAGCTTTTTATTTAAAAAAACGGCCTTAAAAAGACCGCTTTTTTATAAAATAAATCTAGCGCAGATCATCCTGACGCCGACTGACGCCGACTGTCAGCGCCCAAAACTATTTCCGAGCTAAGCGACCAGAAACGCCGATCAAATATAGCGCGGCCAAGCCGACCAGGGTATAAACGATACGCGCCAGGACGGACATAGCGCCGAAAAGAGCCGCCACCAAATCCCAACTAAAAAGGCCCACTAAGGCCCAGTTCAAACCGCCGACGACGACCAAGATGATGGCAATCCAATCCAGCGTAGTTAAGTTTTTCATATTAGCAAGAAGAGAAATTTTAAATATTCTATAAACAAACTCGACCTTTAGCGTTTGTTTAAATTAAATTCCCAGGCTGTCCAAGCTAAATTATCTAAATTACGGGGGCGAGATGGTAGGCCCCTCTGAATCAATTATACCTTATTATGAGAAATAAATAAAGCCGCACAAGACCGCTGCCTCTAATTAGAGAAAGGATTAAAATCTGTCTGCTCGTCGTAAAAATCTTCCCGCTCCCGCTGCTTCAAGAAAGCAATGGCTCGATAAGTGAGCGGAGTGAACAAGATCTCTACGAGCGTCTTAAAGACATAGTTAGAAATTATCAAAGTGACCAATAAAGAGGGCGGCAAGATCCCGACAAAGGCGATCAATACGAATAATAGACTGTCGACCAGTTCGCCGCCGACCGTAGAGCCGATCGTCCTGAGCCAGAGATAGCGGCCGCGCGTCCAGACCTTGAGTTTCGCCAAGACAAAAGAATTCAAGAAGGCGCCGCAAAAATAAGCCACTAGGCTAGCCGCGACGATCCGCGGGGTCAAGCCGAGAATCGCTTCATAAGCTGCCTGATTGGGCCAATCCGCGGCGGGCGGCAATTTCCCGACGATGATGAAAGCTAAAGACATTAGTAAGGCCGAGAAAAAACCGAGCCAGATGACCTGGCGCGAGCGATGGTAGCCGTAGACCTCGGTCAAGATGTCGCCGAAGATATAGCTGAGCGGGAAAAGCAAAGTGCCGGCGTCAAAGACGAAATAGCGCAAATCAACGATCTTGGCGGACACGATATTGGAAATCAGGAAAATAACCACGAAAAAAATGCTGATGATACTCAAATAACGATAAGATTTTTCCATAATATTTTGGCGGCTGGCTATTTACTATAAAACCAGACAGGCCGTCTGGTTTTATCATCTTGGCACGGGATGTAGGTGCTGCCCCTACGCTACTGGTTTTGGAGACCAGTGTACTACTGTTATACTAATCCCGCGGAAGCCCCTTGCGGAGCAAAATATTTTTTAATACGCTTCCACCCAGATTTCGAAATAGCCTTGCGGGTGCGAGCAGGACGGACAGACTTTAGGCGGCTCTGTGCCTTCATAGATATAGCCGCAATTCAAACATTTCCATTTCTTGACTTCCGGGCGCTTGAAGACTTCGCCTTTCTCCAGATTAGCTAATAATTTCTGATACCGCTCTTCATGCGCTTTCTCTACTTCCCCGACTTCTTTAAATAACCGAGCGATATCCGGATGCCCTTCCTCTAAAGCGTCTTTCTCCATATCTGGATACATCTGTGTCGTCTCATAATGTTCGCCCTCGATGGCTGCCTTCAGATTCGTGGCGAGATCGGGGCTGATTAAGCCTAATTGCTTAGCCCAGATCTTAGCATGCTCCTTCTCATTCAAGGCTGTTTCCGTAAATAGGTTCGCGATCTGTTCATAGCCGGCTTTGCGGAAAACAGAAGCGAAATAGTCATACCGATTGCGCGCCAAAGATTCTCCGGCCAGAGCATTCTCCAAGTTTTTTTTAGTTTTTGGTCCTAACATATTTTAATGCTTGCCGCGCGCTCCTAGGCGCGCGGGATTTAATCTAAAGCTTATTCCTGTTTCTGCTCCCCTTCTTCCGCGCAGAACTCGAGCTCATAGATATGGAAGATCGTAACGGCCAGAGCGATGATGAGCGGGCCCAAGACCACGCCCCAGAAACCAAAGAGGAGGACGCCGCCCAAGATCGAGAACAAAACGAAGATCGGGTTGATTTCCGCATCGCCCTTGACCATATAGGTCCTGATGACATTATCGATCGTCCCAGTCACGAAAGCCCCCCAGAGAAGGATGAATACCCCTTGCCAGACATCACCGGCTAAAAGATAGTAGAGGCCGGCCGGCACGAAAAAGATGGCTGAACCGATATAAGGCAGGAGTGAAAGAAGCGCGGTCAGGACGCCGGCTAAGAAAGCCGGAAAGCCGATGATGGCGAAACCGATGGCGCCGACCACGCCCTGGGCGATGGCGACGACAAAAGTAGAGATAAAAGTCGTGTAACTGACGCGCTGGAATTTCCGGAAAAGGACCAGGTCATACTTATCCGGCAGCGGCGACAGGCGCATCAAGGTTTCTAGCATCTTCTTGCCGTCGATGAAGAAAAAGAACATCGTGACGATGATCAGGATCAGGGAGATGACAAAATTAGTGGTCTCCCGCAAAGCCAAAGTCGCGCCGGACAGCAGCCAATTGCTGGACTGTTTTAAGATTTCCAACAGGGTATTCTGGAAAGTCTCATTATAAAAATTATACTGGCCCAAATTCAGATAGCTCAAGGCGCCGCGCTGGAAGAAATCCGTCTTAAAGAGGTCGTTGACCGTATGATTGCTAAAGAAAGCGACCGTCGCGTCATAGGCGATAACGGATTTCTGGCCAGCGTAAGTTATCAGCTTGAAGGATGGCAGAATGATGATGACGAGCAAGAGCAGGCACATCAATAAAGCCGCGGTTTTTTCCCGACCGCGCAAAAATTTAGCCAGATAAGCGAAAGGCTTATAGAAGACAGAAGCCAAGATCGCGGCGACTAAGATCTCCGTCAAGAAAGGCCGGAAAACTAAATAACAGGCTACCAGTACCAAAAATACCAGAATTAGTAAAAACGGCTTGGTTAATTTTTTAGGCATATGGATAAGCCGGCGCGCCGGACTTAAACTTTATTAAAGTTGGCTATTTAGTTTCTTTGTGGAGGGTGTTTTTCTTGCAACGATTGCAATATTTAGACAGCTCCAATCTCTCTTTCAGGGTCTTCTTGTTCTTGTGGGAATGATGGGTCGTCGTCTTGCAAACCGTGCATTCCAGCTTGATCATGTTGTCTTGGGACATATTTGTTTATATTTTTAATAAGGCTAATTAAACGATATAAAAAAACCGGATAAAAGTCAATTGCCGACCGGCTATTTCTGGCTAAATTTGGCTTATTTTTGACAATGGGGGCAATAATGCGTCCCGCGTCCGGCGAGCTTCATCCGGACAATCGGCTGTCCGCAAGCCAGGCAGGCTTCGCCCCGCCGGCCGTAAACCTTTAGCAGCCGGGAAAAATTACCCTGGCGGCCGCGCGCGTCCACATAATCGCTGAAGGTCGTGCCGCGATGCTTGATCGCTAACTTTATAATCTGATTAATAGACAGGTAAAGCCGTTCGACCTCCCTGGCCCGGAGCGAGCCTGCCGCGCGAGACGGCCGGATCCGCGCTGCCCAGAGAGCCTCATCTACATAAATGTTGCCCAAGCCGGCGACCTTTTTCTGATCCAAAAGAAGCGCCTTGATCTTAGTCTGCCGGCCGCGCAGGAGACTTTCCAAAAAAGCGGCGGAGAAAGTCGCGGTCAAAGGTTCCGGACCATAATTGGCGGCTAAAATTTTTTCCAATTCTTCAGCTGTGGCTAATTTCCAATAACCAAATTTCCGCAAATCATTAAAAAACAGACGGCCGCTGCCCGCAAATTCCAGGCTAGCTCGAGTATACTTATTAGGCAATTCCCCGCCGACCGCCGACGCGAAAGAACGGCCGCCCAGGCTATGCCCGCCGGCGACCCGGCTCTGTTTATCCTGATAGATGAGCTGGCCGGTCATCTTTAAATGGATCAATAGGTAGGCAATCCCTGTCCGGGCGGGAGACAGGCTCAAGATCAGCAATTTGCCGCGCCGCGCCAACCCGGTCAAGCGCCGGCCGACCAGAGATTTTTTAAAAAAAGCCGCGGGATGCGAGGCGATTTTTGGCGACAAAATATTGACCGCGCTGATCCGCCGGCCTAAAGCGCACGCGGCCAGATCGCGCCGGATAGTTTCTACTTCCGGTAACTCGGGCATATCAAAAGACGAGCAAGGCGATGACGACGATGGCCAGCACGATGAGCTCGATGACGAAGATCCGGAGCAAACCAAGGCCGATCTTATCCGGATTGATTAGAGGCATAAAGTTAGCATATTAAGGTGGGCCGAGTTGGATTCGAACCAACGAAGGCACAAGGCCAGCAGATTTACAGTCTGCCCCAGTTGACCGCTTTGGTATCGACCCTTAATAAACCCTCAGAGATAAGGGGTGGCTAAAAACAAATTGCACGACAAGCAGTATTTACTATAAAAAAAATATCGGCGCTTGTCAACGCCGATATTCTAATTCGTATCTTATTGAACGATCGTGGTGATGACAAAGCGGGTCAGAGCGTAAGACATAAAGACCACGACGAGGCCGATAGCCGACCAGATGATGATCTCCCGGCCCTTCTTCACTTTCTCGTCGTTGCCGGAAGAAGTCATCCAGGTTAGCCCGCCATAGACGAACATAACCAGGGCGATGGAGCCGACCAGGCCCATGATCGAATTGATCACCCGGCCGATCAAAGCTTGCGGTGAACTGATGCCGAGAGGGTTAGTCAGGCTCAGGCTGGATGAGTCGGAGTCAGTATTATCATGGGTAGTCTGCTGCCCTCCGGTATTGTCTTGGACGGTGCTCTGGGCTAAAGCGGCTGTCAAGTTAAAAATAAATACAAAGATAACTAATAAGCCAATTAAAATTTTCCTCATCTTTTTAGAAATTATTAATTTAAGCTAATAAAATTATAACATTTTCTTAAAAAATAAAAAAGGGGATGATAAATTCCATCCCCTAGCTTTGCTTGCACCGAAATTTTATAGACCGGCGGTTTGATTAGCTGCCGGCTGACGATATTTTACATCCATCGTCACGCGTTGGTCGGACTTAGAAAATATACTGACACGGCAATGCTTCTTAACCGGCACTTTATCGAAATATCCGTATGATGTGCCATCGTCATAATTTAAGATATGATCATTATTCGTGGAAAAATAATTTACGTCAGCAATTTTTTTGTCTTCAAAACCAATAAACCCGGTAGATTCACCAGCCTTGAGGTCGAAAGTGTAGACCCCTGATTCCCTGATAATCCGAGGAGCTTGCGAACCGATTTGGGGGCTGCTGCTCTCTGGATTTGCCGCAGGACTGCTTGTCGCAGAAGCGGTTTGATCATCTTTTTTTGTTTTCTTGTCATCAACTAGTAGGTCTGCTGGGGAAATTATGGATAGCTTAATAGCTTCTATCCAAAGATCTCTACTATTCACAAATGAACCGTTGGCTCGCGGCAACACGATCCTAATAAAACTCTGGCCTCCAAACATTGCCGGCTTTTTTTTATGATCGTAGACTAAGAACTTAGTCCCTTCTTTATAGCTCACAACAACATCATCTAAAGCCTCGATCGATCCGTCGACACTGTTGAATTTAGCTGAGTACAACATACCAATATCTTGCAATAACACGCCGTAACTTTCGCTCGCCTGAACTTTATTTTCAATATTCTGCCTTTGTATATCGGCACCCAGACTCTCCGATGATATGTCAACCCAGTCTTTAATGACTATATAGGTATTGGGGGAGGCGTATTCCCAAACTGCTAAAACGCACATGACTAAGGTCATGGTGGTTATTGACCCACGAAGAGCGCTGGAATGGGTAGCCGTTGCAAATAATATTATACCGATAAATACCACTACCAACCCCAACTTCACTGTCATAACTCCTGGATATAGCAGTCCGAAAAACGAGATAAAAGCTAAGAAAGCGATTGCCATTCTTAACCAAGTCGGAATGACCGCTCTGTTTATCCGAAATAAGCGCAGAAACAACCCAACTGGTAACCATAATAATAAAGTTAATATGATAACCAATAAAAAACAAATTCCAGCGATTACTTCACGACCTAATACGGCGCCGGTAACAATCAGCGCGATTGCGATCAGGATCCCAATAATGGCTATTAACATAGTTTGCCGGATTCCGTGGTCGTTTAACCAAGTAATTATTTCCTCGCGGAAATGTACAGCCAAGTATGTGCCGCCAACCATCAATAAAAAAAGAAACGAACCCAAAAGTGACACGCTGGCTATCATGCCATTCAACAACAAGACGATAATAGTTGCCGCGATAATCGCTACTACTATGACGCCGGCGCGAAATCCTTGCCACAGTTTTCCTAGAATAGCACCAACTAATCTAGGGAAGTTAGGTATAATCCAGGATATAACAACAAAAATAGCAAGCAAAACGCCGATTGATAATAAGATACTTATATTCATGATCTTCCTCCTGATTGTTCTAATTTGTCAGCCAAATCAGCAAATGTGCTGTTTAGGCTATTTAACCAACCCTTGGTCTGCGCTGTCTTCTCCTTGATCAAAGGGTTATTAATCACTTTTTCAGCGCCTGCACTAAATGCCTTTCTCAGATTATCTGGCAAGTTTCTATCAGCGCCCGATCTCTTCAGCGCAGCGATAAAATCTTCCCGTGTTTTCAGCTGAGCAAAATACTTGATAATAGCCGCTCCATCGGGATTAACCAGAACCTGTTCTTCGTTGCCGCTAGCCCCCTTGGCCTTAATGAATTCACAACGCCTGGCAACCAACAAACGAAATTCTGTAAGTTGCGCTGGAGTCAGTTCTTTCAAATAAGCCGTAAGATTCTCAATATCTGAATCGGTTACATTCAAATATTGACGAGCATATATCTCGGCATGGATATAATTTTCCTCATCATTAAATCCTACGCCGAAAGGCAATGATTTCAGATACTGCACTCCTTTGTCAGCAACCTCTTTGCCGATATTGGTGAAGATGCTAAATAATAAATCTTGAGCTTTATCAAAAACGACATGCTCTACGAAATCCTTAGCAATTTTTGCCATAATTTCAGCCCTCCTTAGGCTGTATTTTGTTTTTTATTTTTATTTTCGATTTTCAATTGTTAAATAACTCCTTTTGCCAGGGCAACCGAAGCTCATTATGTAATAGACAATTATACATCATTTATCAAATTTTGTCAATATTTTAACGATATAAATATCTTCTATAATTAAATAAATAATCTAATAATAAACAAAAAACCACCTCTACGGTGATTTTTCAAAACTGAGCCGTTGACCGGGATTGAACCGGTGACCTTCTCCTTACCATGGAGATGCTCTACCAGCTGAGCTACAACGGCAACTGGCAGGAGCACATTTTATCGCTTCGGTAATTTCTGGGGCAAAAATCAATTACATTGATTTTTGCTCTACGAAATTACAGGCGCTCTTAAATATGCTCCTGCCTCACATTATAAATTTTGGATCTTTTCCGCCCACTCGCCCAGCTTCTGATTCTCCGGGTTGACGGCGGCCAATTTATCTAGATACTCCTGCGCCAATGTTTTGTCTTTCCTCATTATACTTAAATCTAAAATTAAATCAAGATAGCGCGGATTATTCGGTTCCCGTTCCAAAGCTTCGCGGATGTTTTCCAGGGCCGCGTCCTGGTCATCGGCCTCTTTAGCCGCGCTGGCTAAGGAAAAATATATCTCCTGCGCCGGAATTACGGCCGGCTGATCGGCTGAGCCCGCTTGTCCGGCTAATTTCAAGGCATATTCATAGGTCTCGCGCGCTTCCGGCCACTTCTTCTGCCGTCCGTAAAGATTGCCGAGAGCGAAGAAGGCTTCCAAGTTCTTCTGGTCTAAACTGACGATAGCCAGCAGCTTCTCTTCCGAGCCAGCCTCGTCTTCTTTCTTCAAGTCTTCCTCGGCGGCAGCTGCCAATTCCTTAATCTTCTTCTGTTTGTCGTGCCAGGATATCTTCAGGTTAGCTAAATTAGTCGTCTGTAATTTTTTAAGCTGTGTCTGCCGTTCTTTTAAGATTGCGGAAATCTTCTTGATAATCGCCAGCCAGATGCGGCCGAAAAAGCCGCCTACTGAGGCGAGATCGCGGCTGACCCGCGTCTTGATTATTTCCTCCTTGAATTTCGCCTCCTTCTCGCCTGGCAGATCGGACACGTTCAAGATAGCGAGCGCCGGAAATTTCTTGACGACGATAAACAGTATGACGATGAGGGCGATGATTATGAGGATCCAGGAGAGCGTTATGAACATATAGAAATAAAATCTTTTAATTTTAACGAAGCGCCTCCGACCAAGAGGCCGTTGATATCCTTGCCCGCCAAAAATGCCGCGGCATTCTCGGCATTGACGCTGCCGCCATATAAGACGCGGACTTGCTTCTTCAAGATAGCCGCCGCCCGGACTTTCAGAAAAGAATGGACCGCGGATGCTTCCGGAACGGACAGCGGTCGGGCATTCTTATTAGTACTGATCGCCCAGACGGGTTCATAGGCGATGATCAGGCTATTGATGTCTTTGATCTTAATATCTTTTAAAGCCCGGCGTAATTCGGAAGCTAGGTATTGTTTTGTTCTTCCCGCCTGCCTCTCGGCCAATTTCTCGCCGACGCATAAGACCGGGATCAGGCCCTGCGCCAAGGCGGCCTTAAGCTTAGTATTGATCAAGGAGGCGTTCTCATGCAGATGCGCCCGCCGTTCACTATGTCCCAAGATCACGTATTTTACGCCGCAAGCCTTGAGGTTCAAAGGAGAAACTTCGCCGGTATACGCGCCCGCGGCGCTGCCAGCGCTATCTTGGGCGCCCAATGCCAGTCCGGACTTCCTGACGACCTGCGCGACAGCCGGCAAAACCAGATGATCCGGCGCGACAACGACCGTATTGTCTGTCTTAATCCGGCGAACATAAGCTCGGGCCAAAGCCAGGCTCGCCTGATAACTCAACTGCATCTTCCAATTAGCGATAATTAATTTCTTCATATTCATAGCTTAGACTTAGCCCAAGCGATCGTCCGCTTGACGCCTTCTTCCAACCCGATTTGCGGCTCCCAATTCAGGACGCTCTTGGCCCGCTGGCAATTCAGGCAGCTCCGCCGCTGTTCGCCGGGCTTGGCCGGCGCTTCTTTTACTTCGATAGCTTGCCCTAAAGCAGCTTCGATAGATTTCCGGATATCCAAAAGATTGGTTTCGCGGCCGAAGCCGATATTGATCTCGCCGTGGCAAGTTATATCCTTAGCCGAGACCAGGGCGCGGACGACATCGTCCACATAGACGAAATCGCGCGTCTGCCGGCCGTCGCCGTATTGCGTGCTCGCTTGGCCTTTGACGGCGTTATCGATGAATATCGCGATCACGCCGGCCTCGCCGCCTTTGAACTGGCGCGGGCCATAGACGTTCGCGAAACGCAAAGTCGTATAGTCTAAGCCGTAAACCTGATAATAGCAATTCAGATATTTTTCAAAAGTCAGCTTATGGATACCATAAAAAGAAACCGGATAAGGCGGGAAGCTTTCGGTCGTGGGGATCTCCTCGGCATCGCCATAGATCGCGCCGCCGGTCGAAGAAAAGATTATTTTCTTGACGCCATGCTGGCGGCAGTTCTCTAAGATATTCAGGCCGCCTAAGGCATTGATCCGATTATCGCGGACCGGGTCGGCCATAGATTTCGACACTTCGATCTGCGCGGCCAGATGGTAGACGACCTCCGGTTTTTCGGTTTGGAAGATCGCGGCGATATCTGGCGAGCCGATATCGAGCTTATAAAATTTAGCCGCCGGATTAAGATAATCCTCCCGCCCGGACGAAAGGTCGTCGATGACGACAACCTGATGTCTCGCGGCAATGAGCGCGTCTACGAGGTTAGAACCGATAAAACCGGCACCGCCGGTCACGAGTATTTTAGACATATACCATTATAATAACACGATTTTTTAGGAAAAAAAAGTGTTCGGCCGAAAGCTTCCGAAATAGTTGCCAAAACTTATTTTTTTTGCTAAGATAATACTAGATAATAAGATTAAAAACTAAGCAAAAATACCCCAATTTCCGGGAGTTTTTTGTTGTAAAGAGTCTAAATGCATATGGCAAAAGATGTAAAAAAAACTAGCAACTACGGCGCGGAGCAGATCACGGTTTTAGAGGGTCTCGACCCGGTCCGGAAGCGCCCCGGCATGTATATCGGTTCGACTTCGGCCGCTGGCCTCCATCATCTGATCTGGGAAGTGGTCGATAATTGTATCGACGAAGCTATGGCTGGCTACGCCAACGAAATTTCGGTTTCCCTGCTCCCGCAAGGCCTGGTGGAAGTTATTGATAACGGCCGCGGCATACCGGTAGAAAAACATAAAGTAACCGGCGTTTCCGCGCTCGAAACCGTCTTGACTAAGCTACATGCCGGCGGCAAATTCGGCGGCGAAGGCTATAAAGTTTCCGGCGGTTTGCACGGCGTCGGCGTTTCCGTGGTCAATGCTCTTAGCGAATACCTGAAAGCCGAGGTGCGCCGCGATGGCAAGACCTGGATGCAGGAATATAATATCGGCAAACCCTTGAAGCCGGCTAAACCGGTCGGACCGGCCAAAGGAACCGGCACGACAATCACTTTCAAAGCAGATAAGACGATCTTTACCGAACTAGAATATAATTGGGGGAAAGTCTTAGACCGTCTGCGGCAGCAGGCCTACCTGACCAAGGGGATCACGATCAATGTCTCCGATCAGCGCGAAGGACACCGGCCCAAAAAATATAAATTCCATTTTGAAGGCGGCATTAAATCATATATCAAATCCCTACACCGCAATAAGGCCGTCAAGAACGATACGGTTTTTTATATTGATAAGGATATCAATAATTGCAAAGTTGAGGTCGCCTTACAATACAACGACGAATACAACGAAACCGTGCTCACTTTCGCGAATAATATCCATAACCCCGAAGGCGGGACGCATCTCGTCGGCTTCCGTACCGCTCTGACCCGGGTTTTAAATAACTACGCCCGCAATAAGAACATCCTGAAAGAAAAGCAGGAGAACCTGACCGGCGACGACGTTCGCGAAGGACTGACCGCCATCATCAGCGTTAAATTGCCGGATCCGCAATTCGAAGGCCAGACTAAGGGTAAGCTGGGGAACGCGGAAATGAAAGGATATGTAGAAGCCGCCTTCGGCGAAAGCTTTAATACTTTTCTGGAAGAACATCCGAAAGAAGCAGAGGCCATCATCGGCAAATGTCTCCTTTCCGCCCAGGCGCGCTTAGCCGCTCGGACAGCGCGCGCGAGCATCCTGCGCAAAGGAGCGCTCGAAGGCATGACTTTGCCCGGTAAATTGGCTGATTGTTCCAGTCGCCATCCGGAAGAATGCGAATTATATATCGTCGAGGGCGATTCGGCCGGCGGTTCGGCGAAGCAAGGCCGCAACCGAAAATTCCAGGCGATCCTGCCTTTGCGCGGCAAGATCCTGAACGTCGAACGCGCCCGGCTCGATAAGATGCTCGCTAATAATGAAATCAAGAACTTAGTCATCGCCCTAGGCACCAACATCGACGAGCAGATCGACCTGGAAAAACTGCGTTATCACCGCATCATCATCATGACCGATGCCGACGTCGACGGCGCCCATATCCGCACCCTGCTCCTGACCCTGTTCTTCCGCCATTTCACGCCGCTCATCATGGGGGGGCATATCTATATCGCCCAACCGCCCTTATACCAGCTGAAGAAAGGAACGACCGTGCGCTATGCTTATAGCGATGAGGAGAAAGAAAAAATAATCACTGAACTGGGCGGCAGCCTGCAAGAAGCCGAAGAAGTCGGCCTCGAAACCGACGACGGCGAAGAACTGAGCGTTGAACCGCTGGCCGAAGCGGCCGAAGATAAGAAGGGAAAAAAAGGCGCGGAAACCGAAGATAAGAAAAAAGCGGCTAAGATAAGCATCCAGCGCTACAAAGGTTTGGGCGAAATGAATCCGGAACAGCTCTGGGAAACGACAATGGATCCGGAGCGCCGCATCGTCAAGCAAGTAACGATCGATGACGCGGCCAAGGCCGACCAGATCTTCGATATGCTGATGGGCGACAATGTCGCGCCGCGCAAGAATTTCATCCAGACCCACGCCAAAAAAGTAGAAAATTTAGATATTTAAACCTGCGCGCTCCGCGCCGGAAAATCGCTATATGTATATTTATCTTCTCTGCCCGATTATCGCCTTCATCCTGGCTCAGGGCGCCAAAGTCTTCATCAATTCCCTAACCCATCGGATCACCTGGCATGACGTTTTCGCCTATTCAGATATGCCTTCCGGACATACTGCCGTGGTCACGGCGCTCGTGGCGATCATCGGGCTCAAGCTCGGCCTGAGTTCGCCGATCTTCGCGACCGCTTTCGTCTTCGCGACCATCGTGATCGTCGACGCCATCGGCTTGCGCAATTACCTAGGCCAACACGGCAAAACTTTGAATATCCTAGTCAAAGACCTGAAGGAAGACGAATTCCTGGATCGCAGCTATCCGAAACTGCTAGAGCGCATCGGGCACACCCCGCTCCAGGTCATGATTGGCGCCCTGGTCGGGATAATCACGAGCGCGCTCGGATTCTGGTTATTCTAAAACGAACAGGGAGGAAAAGATAACCTAGATAAATTTAAAAGCCGTTATTTATGATAACGGCTTTTTTGATTCTAAAGATCTTCAACTTTTATAAATTTTTGGGCAATGATATTATACGTGGCCAAAAATTCCTCTTGGCTCAGGTTATCGATCACCACTTCCAAGCTTGCGCCTCGCAACACGTATTTTGATATGTGCGGCCAAGGCAGGTTGTTTTCTGAGAGCTTGCGTTTTACCAATGAAGATTCGCTATCTGAAATAACCATAATCTTCTTTCCGATTTCTAGCGACATCTTTTCTATAGCTTCTCTGACACGATTATTTAACTGCCAATCATGATTAAAAAGCGTATCCAAGGCGTCAACGAAGATACCGTCCAAAAATTTACCAGCGAATTCACCGCTCGTTTCCGGATGCCAATTCTGTACATAATCGATGATTTCCGCATCAGTACCGACTAAGCCGACGGCGCGGCATTTCTCAAGCCATTTGCCTAGACGCAAATCGTCTTCACTAGCGTGGCTATAGTTATGCCTTAAGATGGCGATATTATGCTCTAATTCCTGGAAGGCATATATTGCCACTCCTGTATTATCTTGCACCTTGCAGCCTTCTTTTAATTCTCGATATTTCGAGAATATACCATGAATAGCTAAAATAGAAACGAACCCAACGTTGGGCAGAGACATAAGCCCGGCAAAATGACGATTATTCTTCATCAATGACGATTCTTTCTCGACGCTTAGAAGAATGACGATATTATTAGAATCGTTAACATATTCCTTGGCAAGAGATAAGCTCGATCTTTCTTGTCGACTATGCCCTTCGCTTAAAACCGAGTTGACATCGATAATTATCAGATTCTCCGCTTCCGTATCGTAAAAAAGGGCATCCAAAAAACGATTAAGCGCGTTGACAAATGGCTTGCTATCGGAAAGTATTGTGGCTTTCATCTTATTTCCCCTATTTATTTTTATTTAGTGAGTTGCGCCAACTTTCTAAACTATAGAAAGATCGAGCAACCCACCAAATTAGCTTATTGTTAAATAACAAGACAAAAAAATATATCATATTAATATATTTTTGTCAAATCTAATATAAAATAGCTCATTCAAACCAATCTTATCTCCGGCCCACCGATCAACTCTTCCCGGCCGTCTTTTACCAGCAAAGCCTGTTTATCTGATAAGATCCTGACCGGATAAGCGGCGCGCGGTATTTCTTTTTGCAATAACTCACGATACTCTGGAAGATAATGGACCGTCATTAAAAACGGCACCAGATTCATGCCCGTCAAATCAGTCAGGCTGCAATGGTCGTAGCGATCCTGATGCCGCCATAGAGCCATCTCGATGGTCGGACAAGCGACATAAGTGCCGGCGCTGCCGCCCATATAGATAAAGCCTTGCGTCAATAATTCTTTGATAACGCTTTCAAAGCCGCTCTGCCGGATCGACTTTAGAAGATAGAAAGTGCTGCCGCCGTTAACGAAGACCGCGTTAAAATCTGGGAACGTCGCCCGTAAACTGGCCGGCGTCTGGCCGTCCAGATCAAAATCTTCAAAATAAGCGCCGCCCTGCCGGAATATTTCCCTAGTCCGTTCTAGATATGATAAATCATCGACGCCCGGCCCTTTAGCCGCGGTAATGATATGGGCGATCCGCAGCGTCGGCCAGGGCCGGCCGATGATCGCCGCAAGATCGTGATCTTTCAAAAATCTGGTACTCGATAATAAAAATAAAGTACTCATAGCTCTAGCTCAATAAACTCACTCCCGCCATCTCAGCCGGCTTAGCTAAACCCATGATGTCCAGGATCGTCGGCGCTAAATCGGCTAAGGTGCCGGCTGGCTCCAGTAAGCTGAGATCGCTATTCAGCGGTTCGGCCAAGCCGATAGTCCGGCCCTTGAAACTAGGGCCGGCAATGATCAGCGGCACTGGATTGTCTGTCATCTGCGCGTCAACTGATTCCAGGGCTAAGTTTCTAATCCGCTCGACGTTGCCGCTGGCAGCAGAAATAACTAAAACGCGATCCTGCGCCTCGCTGGCTACCCAGATCTGGCGTAAATATTTATCTAGATTCTCAATCGCCTTCTTGACTAGCGCTAGATCCCCGGTCTGCGCGACCAGATCCAGATAGGGCATAGCCGCGACGATCAGATCGGGCGCCGCATCGGACGCGAGCTCCGCCAAGACCTCTTTGACAGTCCGCTTCAGGGCTAAAAGCGGCTTGACCGGCTGATCGCCCGCGGCGGAAGAAATTATCTTCCAATTTTCGCCGGACATCCTGTCTTCCGCATGGCCATTGAAAAAATAGGTCAAAGCGGCGAAACGTTCCGTTTCTGAAATCTTGCTCTGGGTCAGCCCAGCGGCTGCCAAGACGGCGGCCAAAGAAACCTTGACAGGAGCATCTTCGTCGCTTAATTCCCGGCCGGCGCCTAGGGACAGATAGCGCGCGTTCCGGCTCTGGCGGCCAGGCGATAGAAGCGCGACCGGATATTCTTTGACCAGATCAAAAAAAGTCGGAGTCTTGGCCGCGGTAAAAGCGTTGGCCTCGCTAAGCGGCGCGACCCCCCAACCATCTAATAATAACAAGAGGACTTGGGACATAAATTAATCTAAGAGATCGGCGATCGCCAGCAAACGGTTATATTTAGAAACGCGTTCACCGCGCGACAGAGAGCCGGCCTTCAGATAATCAGCGCCGGCCGCCACGGCCAGATCGACGATAAAATCATCATTCGTTTCACCGCTCCGATGGGAAACGATGACTTTATAACGATGCTTCTGCGCCAGCTTCAAGCACTCTATGGTCTCGGTCAAGGTGCCGACCTGATTCGGCTTGATGATAATGGCGTTCGCCGCCTTTTCCTGCAGGCCGCGGCGTAATCGGTCAGAGTGGCTGACGAAAAGATCGTCGCCGACAATCAGCGTTTCGTGCCCTAATTCGGCAGTCAACTCCCGCCAATCTTCCCAAGCGTCTTCGGCTAACCCGTCTTCCAAATAGGCTATCGGATATTTCTTCAACCATTCATTATATAAGCCGATCAAATTAGCGGAACTAAAGTTAACCCGATCTAACGGAAAGATATATTTTTTTGATTCCTGCTCATAAAGGAGCGAGGAGCCGACATCGATACCGAGCTGCAGATCCTGGCCCGGATGATAGCCGGCGCGCAAAGCCGCCGCCAAAATCAATTCTAAAGCCTCGATACTGGAATCAAGATCCGGAGCGTAGCCGCCTTCCAGGCCGGTATCCGTATCATAGCCAGCCGCCCGCAACACTTCGCCTAATTCATAGAAGATCTCTCCGCCGAGGCGGACCATTTCCGCGGCCGAAGCTGGTTTAGGGATGATCAGAAATTCTTGAAAATCAAGATTAGTATCGGCATGCCGCCCGCCGTTAAAAATATTGAACAAAGGGACCGGAATTCGCGCTGGCCCGAAGTCAAAAGCTCTTTGCAAATAAACGAATAATTCTTGTCCCGCGCTTAAAGCGGCCGCGCGCGCGCTAGCTAAAGAAACAGCTAAGATCGCGTTAGCGCCCAAGCGGCTCTTATCAGCGCTCCCATCCAGAGCGATCAATTTCTTATCTAAGCCGGTCTGATCCTCCGGATTCTGCCCTTTTAAGGCGGGGGCGATAATATCTTTGATCTTATCTAACGCTTTCAGGACGCCTTGCCCATGATAACGCTTCTGATCGCCGTCTCTTAATTCGCGCGCTTCATGCTGGCCCAGCGAGGTGCCGCTCGGCACGCTGGCCGCGGCACTCAAACCGTTATCCAGAAAGATGCGGGCCTCGATTGTCGGCCGGCCGCGCGAATCCAGGATTTCCCGGGCCGTGATATTTTTTATTTTGGCCATAAGATTAATTATTAACTATTTGACTATCTGGCTTAAGCCGGGCATCGGTTCGCCGCCCAAATAGGCGAGCATCGCGCCGCCCGCCGTCGAAATCCAATCGATGTATTCGGACATCTTGGTCAACTTCAAGGCGGCGACTGTTTCGCCGCCGCCGACCACGCCATAGGCGCGTCCGGAGGAACGAGCGGCGATAAGCGCCGCAATCGCCAGCGTGCCATGCTTGAAACTGGCTTCTTCAAACTTACCCAGGGGACCGTTCCAGATAATGGTCTGCGCTTGCTTGATAAAAGCGGCATAAGCCGCGATCGTTGACGGCCCGATATCTAAGATCTGTTCGCTTTTCTTGACGGCCGCCGGCGAAACGACGCGGACGCGGCCATTTTTCCCGGCAACGACGACATCGAGCGGCAGGATTATCTTCCGATCCAGCTGTCTGCCCTTAAAAAATTTCTTGACGACGGCTGCGCTGCCATCATCGACCAAAGAGCCGCCGACTTCCCAGCCTTGGAACTTAAAAAAATTATTAGCCAGGCCGCCGCCAACCAGTATCCGCGAAGCGGCGGGGCGCAATTTCGCAAGGAGAGGCGCCTTCGTCTTGATTTTCGCGCCGCCCATGATCACTACCAGCGGCTTCTTCGGACGCAATATCCGGCCGAGCGCGCGGAGCTCTTTCTCTAAAGATAAGCCGGCATAAGACGGCAAATATTTTTTGATAGCCGCGACGGAAGCCTGACAACGGTGAGAGACGGCGAAAGCGTCATTAACATAAAGATCCATACCGGCGGCCAAGCTCTTGGCAAAAGACAAATCATTGGCGTATTCCCCTTCTTGGAAACGCAGATTTTCCAAAACGACCAGCCCGCCCGGCTTGAGCTTCTTGATAGCCGCTTGGACGAGTGGTCCGGCCGCCACCGGTAAAAACGGGGCAGGACATTTCAAAAGGGATCTTAAACGACGGGCGATCGGCCGCACGGAATAGGCGGCATCCGGGCCTTGCGGTTCGCCAAGATGGGTCGCGATAACCAGACGAGCCCCGCGTGACCGTAAAAAATTAATCGTATCTAAAGCGGCAATGATCTTAAAATCATCCCTGATCTTTCCAGCGGCAAAAGGCACATTCAGATCCAAGCGCAAGAAAACAACTTTTCCGCGGCAGTTCTGTAAAGCGCTTAAAGATTTTATACGCATAGGACAATAACTATTTTAACTCTCCTAATTTTATTTCCGCTGATTTTTCTACGCCTTCCCGCCGATAAGTCAAGGTGATGACGCTGCCCGGTTTATAGGTAGCAAGCAAATCAGCCAAATCGCTAGCCGCACCGATTTCCTGGTTATTGACCCAGGTGATCACGTCGCCGGCCTGCAGCCCGGCGGCTTCAGCCGGACTGCCTTTAATAACCGCCGCGCTCGTCGCTGTCGGGTAAAGCCAGGCGCCCTTATCCAAATTAATAGTCTGATGTTTAGTCGTGCTGAGATCTAAATAATTTACTCCGAGATAAATCGGACGCGAATCGCCCCCAGCGGCTAACACCGACCAGGCGGCGCTATAAGAAAAAGCCGGGATAACTTCATCGTCAGCCATCACCGCGGCCAGGTTCCCTGCCAGGTCAAAGACAAAAGAATTATTGAAATCATCGCCGGCGTCAGCCAAGCTCAAACGAGCGTTCAAACGGTCGCTGCTGAGGATGCGCGGCGTCTTGGTCAGCGCCGTCAAAGTGGTCGGCCGGATCGTCTGGCCGTCTTTGACGATCAACAGGCTGCCGCCTAAAACTAAGTCGGCGCGCGGCACGATCTTCTTCACCGGCAAATTATTGGCATCAGCTAGATGGAAAATCAGGGGCGCTCCCGCCTGGTCTTTCGGGTCGGCCAGCTTATCGATGTGATAGACCTTACGGTCGCTGCTGATCGCGACATAGTCCTGCGCTCGGAAATCTTCTTTCAGGTCAGCCGGAACAAGCGCCATCACCCAGCCGTCGGCGGTGATGATCAAACCGACGAATAGCGGTTCGTCCAATTTATAATAATCCGTCTTCTGGCCGATAGCCAGTGGGCTGGTGGTCGCTAATTCTTTGAAAATACCGACCAAAACCGGCCGTATATTATTGATTGTCTCGGTGATCTTCACGTCTTGATTGACGACTACCGTTTTGGGGTCGCGGATCACCAGGCCGGAATTATTGGCATTCAGGTTCGACAGATTGACTTCGCTGGAAAAAGGCGAAGAAAAATCCGGCCAAAGATAAACCCGACTGACAAGCGCGCCGCAAATGCCGGCTACCGCGCTGCATAATAAAGCGATGCTAATGACCGGCCAAAGGTTTCCTTTCTGTTTCGATGGATCAGGCATAGTTTTTTGATTATAACCAACGTGAAGTTAAAAGCAGGAGTAAAATTACGATCGCGCTTAAGATCAGCGGCAACTTTATCGTCCGCCGCCTTAGATTAGACCCTTCCGACAAACGGATCAAAATTAGGCCTAAATAGTAAGCAATGGCGAAAAATAAAGCAAGAATATTAAAATTAAGCGGTAAGAGCGCGAAAGCGGCCGCTAATTCAGTCAGGGCTAAAACGCTCAAAAGCGGCAGCCAAATCGATCGCGGCACATTATCCGGATGCGGCACAAGACGGAATTGCCAAAATAACAAGCCGCTTAAAACCGCTAATGACGGCAAGAGAAAATAGATCGGCCAATTGGTGAAAGTCGAAAGATTGAACAAGAAAGCGGCAGCCGTAAAGGCAGATAAGAAGCCGCTAGACATAAGCAGATTATCCAATCTGAGAGACCATTCCGGCTGCTCGGCGCCGCTCGCAAAATAATAATATAAATTACGAAAATACAAAAATAAAAGATAAACTAGCAATACGCCGATCGATTGTATCCAGAAATTTCCGACGATGATCGCGATATAGGAAATGAAAGACAGGAATAACAAGGCTGGCGGGAGGATGAAGGGGAGCCAAAAAATCTTATTTTTAAGCGCCAGATACCGGACGCTCAGAGCGATCACCAAGACGCCTAAGGCTAAGCTAGAATAAAAAAAGCGCGGCTCCCATAAAAGCGCTTGGCTGAGCAGCCAAACCAAAAGAGGAGCGATAACCGGTATTAAGCGTTGATATCTCATAAGATGCTAGGGTTGCGTCGAGCTGGCCGCGGGCGCGGAGGCGTCGGTCGGACCTTGATTCTCTGGCGTTACGGATGGCGGCAAAAGACTAGGGGCGTCCGGCGGCGTAGCGGCCCCGCTCGTTGGCGGCGTAGTGCTGGCGACGGGCGGGACTACTACTGGCTTCGTAATGATATAGTCATCGCCGCCGCTCGTCAATTCCAAACTTTTCACTTCGCTCAGATCCGACAAGCTATTGATCTTTAGGAATTTATTGGAAAAAGTAAACAGGTTATCGCCGATATACAGGCTGCGCTTCACCGTATTGTCATAATAATCAAAACCGCCCCAATAATCAGCTCGGGTGAAATTACCGCCGTCGGAATGGTCGATCCGGCCTTGCAGGCGCAAACGATTATCAGCCAGAGAAAAAATCAAGGCGCCGCCGAAGTTCAACCGTCCGTTCTCGCGCAATACCGCCGGAATAGAGAGCAGATCCTTCTCGGCCGAATAAAGGAAAGCCTTATGGTCAGCCAGCGCGATAGAGTCGCTAGTCGAATCGCCGATCAGATAGCTATCCAGTTCCTTAGGCTTAGTCACATCGGAAAAATCAAACAGGGTCAGTTTCAAGCCTTTGACTCTGACGCCGCCGTTCGCTGTTTCTTCGGTGTCGCGCCCTAAGCCGATGATCTGCGAACCGTCGGCCTTGATCGGATGGAGATAATTAGAGAAACCGGGCAGCTTTAAGGCGCCTAAGACTGCTGGCTTAGTCGGATCGCTCAAACTGATGACAAAGAGCGGATCGGTTTGCTTGAAAGTGACGAGATAAACGCGGTCGCCCAGAAAGCGGGCGGCATAGATCCGTTCCGTTGTCGCCAGATTCTCCAGGCTGCCGACTATTTTCAGGCTCGCGTTCAAGACATAAATATTGCTATGGGACTCTGTCGAAAAATCGGAAAAACGCGAAGATTGCTGCGCCCGCGTCGTCGCGACCCGGAAATAATCGCCGCTTTCATCTAAAGAAAATTGATTGAGGATATGGCCGTTCACTTCGCCCATCGCGCGATATTCCAGCTTATCGCCGTTAACTGCGATCTTATGGATGACGGTCTTCTCTAATTCTTTGGCTTTCTGGACGAGTTTCTGCTTTAAGAGGCTGTCGATTTCCGCCTGTTGCGCTGTCCGCTCAGCGGCGGCTAAAGAATCTAGATAGCGGTTGATGATGGCCGACACCTTGCTCTTCTTCTCATGGTTGTTCAGGACGAAAACGGGCGCCGCTTCTATCTGCGCGATCTTATCCTGATCGCCGGCGGCCAGCTTCGGATAAAGAAGCTCGCGCTTTACCTCTTGCTCTAATTCATACTCGCTGAGATATTGGGTATAGGTGATATAGATATTCTTCTGAGAAACATACAGGGTCTGCCCGGCGCCGAGCAAATAGACCTGCCCGGACAGAGGCTGGCTATTGTCCTTGATATTGATAGCGGCGATATTCGTAAAAGTATAGGAATCATAAGGGATATCGAAATAATAGATTTCCGGCATGAAACATTTCTGCGCGCCATCGCACTTGGTCGCTAAAACCTGGCCATTATCCAAGATACGCGGGAGTAAAGGTTCATTAGCTACATAATTGCCGTAGGTATTCGTCAGGAAATAAACATGATCCCCGATTAGCCGCGCCTCATAATAGCTGCCTTCGAAATCCAGATCGCGGACCTGCTTGGGATTAAAGGGGTCGCTGAGGTCGAAGACCTTAAAGAAAGTATATGGATTCTGCCGGCGGAAAGTATCATAGACCGGCTGGCTGTAGATCTGGTTATCTGATCCGAAAACCGCCAGATAGCGGCCATGGATAAAAATATCTTGCGGTCGTGATTTGAAAGTGATCTTGCTGACGACCGAGGCTTCGCCGGCCGGCGCCGCTTTGATGATAGACAGTTCATTCCTGACTAAAGCATAGATATAAGCGCCATCCGTCTTGATGATATCCGCTTCATCTACGCCGGCGACCTGATTATTAGTGCCCGAATATCCCAAAGAATTAACCGCGCTCTGACTAGCCCCCGCATCCCCGGCAGCCGCGCTCTCCAGCGCGACATTAGCCGTCGGCAAAGCGGTTTTAACCTGGCTGACAAAAGCCAGATCGCGCGTCACGTCGATATCCGGATTATTATTGGCGGCCAAGAATTCCGCCAACTGCTCGTAATTGTCAAATTTTTTCAATTTACTGGTGTTCGTGAGAGTCAATGGAGTCGCCGTGGAAACAGCGGCGGGATCAATCTGCCCCGGGGTTGGCGCCGGAGACGCTTTCTTCTGCCAAGGGAAAGTGCAACCGCCAGCTAGAAGGATGACAAGAGTTAAGATAATCGATAATCTTAAGGATTTTTTTGACATAAATAAAAAATTTAACGCTAATTCAGCTGCCGTAATTATATCATAAATTTGATTATTTTATAATGACGGCCTGGCCGACTTCCACCCGCTCGTAAAGATACTCCGCCGCTCCGACGCCGAGACGGATACAGCCGTGCGACACGGCTTTCCCTAGATGATCTTCGCCTTCGCGATAGCCATTCGGCCAAACCGGCAATTCATGGATGCCGAATTCGCCGCGATTCAGGCCCAACCAATAAGGCATCCATAGTCCATAGGCTTTTGACCAGGCTTTCGCAACCTTATTGATAATCTTAAAAGTTCCCGCCGGCGTCGGCATACTGGCCTTGCCAGTAGAAACCGGAAATTTTTTCCAGGGCTGGTCAGCGACGAAATAAGTTAATTTCTGTTTTTTTAAATCGATTTCGACGCGCCGCGGCAATCTGGCCGTCGAACCAGAGATCGGGTCATAAGCCGCGTCGATTTCCACTCCATCCAAATAACCGTCTTTATCCGTGTCTGGATCAAAAGGATCGGTCTTAAATTTCAGCTCCCAATAATCACTAAGTCCATCCTGATCCACATCGCTGTCAGCGATCTTTATTTCCTTTGGATTGAAAGGCGAATAGCCATGCTCTATTTCCTGATCATCCGGATAGCCATCGTTATCGGTATCAACCGTTTCAGCGGCGCTGGCCGCGGCACAAGACGCTAAAAATAACGTTAAGACCAGGCACGCGCTGACGCTATACGCTAAGCCCGCGCGGATTAAGCGCGAATCGAAACAGCGGCATAAACGCCGGATAAAAAATTTTATCATCTTAAAATAAGGCATGCTTGAGGCGTTAAAGAATATTCACAACCGCAAAATTTCTGACGATACAAGCCTAATTCTCTAGCCAAGGCCTGGCTTTTGCGATAAGCCTCATCGGCCTGTAAGTCTTCCGACAGGAAATCAAGATCGCTCAAGGCGGCCAATTCCTGACCGAGACGGCGGATCGCGGCCGTATCCTTATACGGACTCACGGCCAAAGTCGTGCCGAAGAGGTCGAAGCCTCGCGCCGCCGCCAGCTGCGCCGTCCGCGCCAAACGGTCGCGATAACAAAGCCGGCAACGCTCGCTCCGCTCCGGATCAGCGGCGCGACCCGCGGTTAATTCCCGCCAAGGCTGATGATCATAGGGCTCGATAATGAGCGGCCAGCCAAATCGATCGGCCATCGATTGGACCGCTTCGAGGCGACGGTCATATTCCGCCTGAGACAGCAGGTTGGGATTATAAAAATACCAGGTCAATTCATAAAACGGCGCTAATCTTTCGCGGCTGACATAAGTGCCGCAAGGCGCGCAACAGATTTGTAAAAGCAATTTTTTCATATTTATAAAAACTTCCCGTCGCCGCTCCGGCAGGCTTCCCGTCGCCGGCTCAAGCGCCGGACCGCCGCTTATTATCCAAGCGCCAAAAACCGATGACGACCAGGAGCATGACGGAGGCTAGGGCAATTAACGCCCATAATTTTCCGCGGCTCTGGAGAAAAAGGCCGCTCAAACCGAAAATCAAGGAAAGACTATAAAAAATCAGGACGGTCGCCCGCTGTCCCAGACCCAGAGCCAGGAGACGGTGATGCAGATGCCGCCGATCAGCGAATCTGAAAGGGTTCTGCCCGCTGACCAGGCGCCGCGCGATTGTCCAGACGACATCCATGATCGGAATGCCCATGATCAAAAGAGCGATCGCGATCTTCCCGCCGGAGATGATAGCCAGCACGCCCAAGATGTAGCCGAGCAGGAGCGAACCGCCTTCGCCTAAAAAAATCTTGGCGGGATGCCAATTGAAGATCAGGAAGCCGGCCACCGCGCCGGTCAGCAAGATCGCGGCGAAAGCAATATCCGGCTGATAATAGCGCGTCGTCAAAGTGAATAAAAAAATAACGAAACTGCCGATCAGGCTGATGCCGGAAACTAGGCCGTCAACGCCATCTAAGAGCTTAGTCGTATACATCATGCCCAGAAGCCAGCCAGCGATCAGAAGCGGAGAGATAAAGGCTAGCGCATCTAGATTGATAAAGCCACCGAAAGGATTAGTAATCTTGGCAATCTCGACGCCGCCGATAATAACACTAACGATAGCGAGCACGGGAAAGATAAATTGTTGCGCCGGACGCAGATCATACTTATCATCTAAAGCGCCGCCGACGACAATGATGAGGGCGCCGATAAAAAATCCTAAAAGATGCGACCAATGCAGGTTGCCGGACAAAAAGCGCTCAGAGAATAAAAAAAGCAGGCTGAAATAAGCGCCAAAAATAGCGACGCCGCCCAAAAGCGGCGTAGCCTGGGAATGGATCTTACGCCCGCCTGATCCTGACGGATCAGGCTCATCGATAATCTTCAAATAAACAGCGAGGTTCTTCGTCAAGACGGTCAGAACGGCCGCCAGGGCTAACGCCGCCAAAAAAATCAATAGATAAAACATAAATTATAATCCGGCCATATTTATAATTCAGCCGCCTTTTCAATCTCTATTTCCGCCCGCATATTGATGACGACGACATCGCGCCGCTTTAAATCGCCGCTCAAGATCTTATTCGCGACTTCGTTCTCGACCCTCTCTTGGAGCAGACGGCGCAAAGGGCGGGCGCCAAACTTCGGGTCATATCCGTCGCGCGCCAGAATCGCGACGCCATCCTTATCCGCCTTGAGCCCGATACCCTTTTCCGCCAGTTTTTTCTTGATCTTCTTCAACATCAAAGTAGCGATGGCGTAAGTATCCTCGACGCTCAGCGGCTTGAAGACGATGATCCCGTCGAAGCGGTTGATGAGTTCCGGCCGCATATGCTTATTCAGCTGATTATCGATCAATTCCTGCCGGATCAAATGCAGAGGGGTCTGCGCACGGATCTGCTCCTGGATATAGACGGCGCCGATATTAGAAGTCGCGATGATGATCGATTCGGAAAAACTGATGGTTCGGCCCTGGCCGTCGGTCAGCCGCCCGTCGTCCAGGAGCTGCAGGAAAAGATTCAAAATATCCGGATGCGCTTTTTCGATCTCATCCAGCAAGACCAGGGCGAAAGGCTTCTTGCGGACCGCTTCAGTCAGATAGCCGAGCGCGCCGTCCGTATCGCCGATCATCTTCTTGACGCTGTCCGGCGATTGATATTCGCTCATATCCAGGCGGATCAGATAATCTTCATCCCCGAAATAGATTTCACTGACCGATTTAGCCAGCTCGGTCTTACCGACGCCGGTCGGACCGAGGAACAAGAAGCTGGCGATCGGCCGCTTACTGTCTTTGAGTTCGGCGCGCGCGCGCCGCAGACTGGCGGCCACGGCGCTCACCGCTTCCGTTTGATCGATCAGGCGCCGATGGATTTCCGCTTCTAGATTCAGGAGCTTTTCCCTTTCCGAAACCGTAATCTTGCTGACCGGGATGCCGGTCAAATCGCTGATCGCCGCGGCGACCGCGGCCTGATCGCAGAAACATTGTTCCGGATTATTCTTAGCCTGCTTGGCCGTGATGATGGCGGCTTTTTCCAAGAGATTGATCGCTTTAAGCGGCAGAGCCTTCTCGTGCAGATAGCGGGAAGACATTAAGACGGCTTGTTCTAAAGCGCTATAAACAAAATAAATATCATACTTAGCCTCCAGAACGCCAACCTTGCTCTCTAAAACCTGGATGGCCTGGTTCAGCTCCGGCTCTTCGATGCCGATGGTCGTAAAAACATTGCCGATCGACTTATTCTCCACATAGCGGGCATAATTTTCCGTGGTCACCGCGCCAAGACAGAAAATATGCCGCCGACCGACCGCCTCCGCTAAGACCTCTGACAAATCCAGGCTTTCCTGATTGCCGGAGCTGATCCCGATAATATTCTCAATATTGTCCAGATATAGAATGATGTTGCCGGAACGGCTGGCTTCGCTAATCGCGCTCAAGAGGCGCCCCTCAGCCTGGCTGGCATCGGCACCGGCGACCAACCGGGGAATATCCAATTCAACCAAACGCTTATCTTTTAAAAATTCCGGCACATTTTCTTCCACCATCAATTGTGCCAAACCGCCGACAATAGCGCTCTTGCCGACACCGACTGGCCCGACCAATAAGACGCCATTATGGCCGCCGCTCAGCGCTTCAAAGATGGCAGAGATCTCCTTATCCCGTCCGACACAAATATCTAAAGAACCGTATTTGGCGCTAACCGTCAGATCATGGGAAAAATGGTCCAAAGTCGGCGTGGCAATAGCCGTATAAGCGCGATTCATATTATTGCCGGGCTTAAGGATCGCTAAACGGCGATAATTATGATAACGATCGACCAAACGGCGATTGACGCGGAACCAGACGACCGAATTCCTAATCTTATCCTGATCGATCTCCAACTCATATAGAACTTCCGCCAAGACCGGATCTTTTTCATAGCAGAATAAGACCATATTCAAGACATCGACGCTCGCCTGCTTGAGATTGAAGGCGTCGATAAAAGCGAGCGTCAGGGCTTCTTGAAGCGGCGGCGCCAGATCGACACGGCCGCGGTGCGGCGCATCTTGCGGCTTGACCAGATGCCGATCAATCATCTCGACCAGCCTCTTGGCGTCGACATTCAAACGGATGAAAAGATTCTGGATTTCTTTGCTCTTCAATAGGACCCGGAAAAGATGGATGACCCGCACTTCTGATTGATTTAATTTGCGGGCCAAGAGATAGGCGTCTTCGATCGCCCGGAAAGCAGCCGTGCTATAAGCGGCCGCCACATTATAGCGCTTCGTCCGTCGCGCCGGGCGCTTCTCGTCCGTCCGGAACAAGCGATAGTTTATCTTCTTGGCGGACGCCCGGCCTTCACTCCGGCGATAGATCATAAAAAGATCAAGCCAGAGAGAGAGTAAGAAAATCAAGACCAAAGGATCGAACTTTTTCCAAAAGAATAAAAGGCTGAGCGGATTGGCGGCCAGAGAAGATTGGTTGGCAAATAGCCAGGCGCCGAAAGCCAGCCAGCCGGCAAAAATAAGCAGCCAGGCGAAAACCGCGGCCGCCCGGTTGATCTTTCCCCGCAGCCGTTCTAAGGCGATGATCGACCGCCGGATATCGGCTCGCCAAAATAAAAACCGTCCAGAAAACCAGGCGCCCCGTCCGCCTTCATCCTGCTCTTCGGTAAAAATTATTTTTTCTTCGATCATATCGCTAAGCCTTTATTGGAGCTGCCAGGCCGTAGTAAAAAATAAAGCCAACGGGAGCGCCAGCCACAGGAGCAAGGCGGCCAGCGCGACTAGAAACCAGACGAGCAGGACGGCGCCACGAAAGATTATCTGCACTAAACGTATTACAAAACTAATAAGGCGGCCGGCGGCATCGCGCTGGCCATACATCGGCACGAAAATATTCTTCAACCAGACGCCAAATCCTAAGATCTGCTCTTGATTCAATAAAAAAAGCCAGGCGTTCTTGGCTAGGCGACCGAAACCGACCGTATACCACCAAACGGGAAAATATAATATTTCTCCTAATATTTGAAGGATAATCTTACCGGAATAAGTCAAAAAATTATGCTTGAGCATGCTCTTCACTTAAAAAATAAAAAGATATTTTTACTTTAATATAATAGCATAATCAGCTTCCGATTGACAACCAATCAGCCTTATATTATCATATAAATTAGCACTCTAATAATAAGAGTGCTAACAAAATATCTTCTTTAATCTATAAACCATATGTTCAATAAATTTACCGATAAATCACAGGAGGCGATCATCAATTCGCAGATCCTCGCTTCTTCCTACGGCCAAGCTAATATCGAAGCGCTTCATATCCTCCTGGCGCTCCTAGAACAGAACGAAAGCCTGATCAAGCCGATCATGGAAAAGATGAAGATCGATCCGGAAATAATGGAGGAATATACCGTCAAGGAAATCAAGAAATTGCCGCGCGTAAAAGTCAATCGGGAGGCCGGGCCGGTCCAAGCGGTTTCCGGCACTGCGGAAACGGCGCTCATCTTAGAGCGCGCCCAGAAAGAAGCGGATGGCATGAACGACGAATTTATTTCGACCGAACATATCCTCTTAGCGCTCATCGGCGTGCCTTCGCCGGCACAGAGCATCCTTTTGAATTTCCGGGTCGAATACCAGGCGGTCAAGAATATCCTGAAAGAACTGCGCGGGTCAGCGACGATTAACGATCCTTTCCCGGAAAATAAATATAAGGTGCTGGAAAAATATACGACCAACCTGACAGAGCTCGCCCGCCAGGAAAAACTGGACCCGGTAGTCGGACGCGACCAGGAGATCCGCCGCATCATGCAGGTGCTCCTGCGCCGGACCAAGAATAACCCGGTCCTGATCGGCGAGGCCGGTACCGGCAAGACGGCGATCGTGGAAGGCTTAGCCCAGCGGATCATCGCTGGCGATGTCCCAGAAAATTTAAAAAATAAAGAAATCGTGACCTTGGATCTCGGCGCGCTCGTCGCTGGCGCGAAATTCCGCGGCGAATTCGAAGATCGCCTGAAAGCGGTCTTGAAAGAAGTAAAATCACAGAACGGCCGGATCATCCTCTTCATCGATGAGCTGCATACCTTGATCGGCGCCGGCGCCTCTGAGGGCTCGATGGATGCTTCTAATATGCTCAAGCCCGCCCTCGCCCGCGGCGAGCTCCGCACCATCGGGGCGACCACGACCAAGGAATACCAGAAATATATCGAGAAAGACGCCGCCCTGGAGCGCCGTTTCCAGCCGATCATGGTGAGTGAACCGAGCGTAGACGATACGATCAGCATGCTCCGCGGCCTGAAAGAAAAATATGAAGTCCACCACGGCGTCCGGATCACGGATAACGCCGTGATCGCCGCCGCCAGATTATCCAATCGCTATATCAGCGATCGCTATCTGCCAGATAAGGCCGTCGACTTGATCGACGAGGCGACCTCTTCGCTCCGCATGGAAATCGATTCTATGCCCGACGAACTCGACCAATTGAAACGCCAGATCAACCAATTAGAACTAAACAAGGCTGGGCTCATGACTGCTGACAAAAAATCTCCGAAACTGCGCGCTGTTAATGCCGAGCTGGCGAAATTGAAAGAAAAGGCTGACCAGCTGGAACTACATTGGAATAATGAAAAGAATATCATCTCCCAGATCCGCGACTCCAAGAAAGAAACAGAGGATTTAAAGATCAAGGCGGAGATCGCCCAGCGCCAGGGCGCCGATCTGACCGAAGTAGCAAAAATCAAATACGGACTGATCCCCGAATTGGATAATAAGATCAAGCGCCTCCAGGAAGAGCTGATCAAGATCCAAAAGAAAGGGCAGCGGATCCTGAAAGAAGAGGTCGACGAAGAAGATATCGCCAAGGTCGTCGCGCGCTGGACCGGCATCCCGGTCAATCGGATGCTCCAGGACGAGATCCAAAAACTGAGCGACGCGGAAAATAAATTAAATAAAGAGGTTGTCGGCCAAGACGAAGCGATCAAGGCGGTCGCTAATGCCCTGCGCCGCAGCCGCGCCGGTATCAATGAGGAGAAAAAACCGATCGGCTCCTTCCTATTCGTCGGCCCGACCGGCGTGGGCAAGACGGAGCTCGCCAAAGCTTTGGCTAATTTCATCTTTGACGACGAAAAAGCACTGGTCCGCCTGGATATGAGCGAATATATGGAAAAGCATAGCGTAGCGAAGCTCATCGGCTCGCCGCCCGGCTATATCGGGCACGATGAAGGCGGCCAACTGACCGACAAGGTCCGCCGCCGCCCCTATAGCGTCGTCTTATTCGACGAGATCGAGAAAGCCCATCCTGATATGTTCAATATGCTGCTCCAGATCTTAGATGACGGCCGCCTCACCGACTCCAAGGGCCGAGTCGTCAATTTCAAGAATACTATCGTCATCATGACTTCCAACCTGGGCAATGAGATCATCAAGCAATATTCCATCGGCTTCAACGACGCGAGCGACCAGGCGCAAGAGATCAGATTCCGGACCGCCGAAATGAAGGAGAAGATCGATAAGATCTTAAAGAGCCATTTCAAACTGGAATTCCTGAATCGCATCGACGAAACCGTGCTCTTCCAGAGCCTGACGCCAGCCGCCTTAGAAAAGATCGTCGATCTGGAACTGATTAAGGTGGAAAAGAGATTGGGCAATAAGAATATCCTGATCAAGGTGAGCCCGAAGATCAAGAAGATGCTGGCGGAAAAAGGCTATGACATCACCTACGGCGCCCGCCCCTTGAAGCGGATCATCCAAACCATGATCCTAGACGAGCTGGCTCTTGAAATCATCACGGGCAAGATCAAAGAAGGTGATAAAGTCCGGATAGACCTCAGCGAGAAAGAGGCTGTGACTTTAAAAGTGAATGGTTGATAGCTAAGCAAGCGAATAAAAAAGCCTAGGCTCTGAGAGCTTAAGTTTTTTTAGAGTCTGCCATAATACTTACTAAACCTGCTCCGTTTACCATTGACATTTTATAACTTATATGATAGGTTCAACCTATAAAAATTGAACGTTAATAAATCAATCACTTTCGCCCAGGAGGCTAAAATGAAAATATTCCCAATCTACCGCGTTATCAAATCCTACCGCGCCCAAGGTCATAAGATTATTTATATCAACCTGTTCTGGATCTGGGGCATACTAAGCTGTATCACCGGCGGCTATTTTTCCGCTCACTACATTTTTACTCAAGCCGACGAATATCAGCAAATGAAAAAAAATTATGCCGATTACGTAAAGCACCCAGTCGAGTTACCAGTGCTGCCAATAATGGCGAATCTCTTAAAAACCGCTCAAGAGAGTAAATCTGCCATCGATTTTTCTTCTTATCGAGAGATTAAAATCGACAAAGATTGGAAAAAGGGCAGCGACGCCTTTGAGTTAAAAATCTTAGCTAAAAGTCAAGATTCCGATCAATGGTTCCTGCAGATACAGACATCTGAATATGCGAACCCTATCCTCTATAACCCTGACTGGTTGATTTATTATCCAATACCAGCCAATACTATATTGGCGGCAAAAATCAGTAATTATACTTTATATTTTGAGACTGAAAGACAATTCAAGGGCCAAAAGATCTGTCAGCTCCTGACCTGGTCGCCAAGCTACGCCAAATTATATGCGCTAAACAGTCTCGCCGTAATCAGCGTTATATTCGTCTGTTGCCTAATCTCCATAACAGCTGTCGCCCTATTACGATGGCTGATCGTGTCTTGGTATAAGATAAGTGTCTATAACGGCGATAGATATAGTAAAAATTATTTCCTTGACAACCAGGAAAGCATAGGGGATAACTTAGATAAGATCGAACGATATCTATTTCTAGGCTACCCCAGACAAATCAGAATTACTTGGATCAGACGGATGTAAAAATTTTACAAAATTGACCAATAAGCGATAAATAGCTGCCCAAAAGACGACAGCTATTTTTTATTAGCGCTCATTTGCGGCGATCACGAAATTATATTATAATGAAGTAATGAAAATCACTAAAAAAACTATCATCATCTTGACAATGGGCTTAATTATGCCCTTTTTGTTCACGCCGGCCGCTGTCCGGGCGCAATTGACCATCGACCCGAACTTTAACCCCAACCGGATAATCGAAGACAGCGAACTGATGGCTTATGACGCGATGAATCTGGCCGATATCCAGAATTTCTTGCAGGCTAAGGGCAGCTTCTTAAGCAATTACACGGCGATCAATACGCACGGCGACCTGAAATCAGCTGCCGAGATAATTTATGACGCTACCCATAATAATTACGACTGCGATGGCGTGACCCTGAGCGATAAACCGACGGAGGCGGAGAAAAAACTGAAATGCCGATCGATCACGACGGTCAACCCCAAATTCCTGCTCGTCCTCCTGCAAAAAGAGGCAAGCTTAGTAGAAGATAGCAGCCCGGCTACTTCCCGCCTAGACTGGGCGACCGGATATGGCTGCCCGGACGGCTGGGTCTGCAATCCTTACTATAAAGGCTTCGGCAAACAAGTGAATAGCGCCGCTCTGCAATTCCGCGCTTATATGCTGGAACCGCAGAACTATCGATATAAGGTCGGACAGACTTATGAGATCACCAATACTGTCGGCGCCTACGTCACCGAGGCGGATAAGATATCGATCGTCACGCCGCAAAATCAAGCGACGGCCGCCCTATACAACTACACGCCGCATGTTTTTAATGGTAATTATAACGTCCATAAGCTCTGGGACCGCTATTTCCCCAAGGTTTCCCGCCTTTACCCTGACAGCTCCATCATCAAGGCTGAGGGCGATCCGAAGGTCTGGCTGATCGAGGGCGGCAAAAAACGGCCTTTCGCGAACTGGTCGTCCTTTATTTCCCGCTTCCGGCCGGAACAGATCGTCACGGTCACATCCAGCGACCTAGCTAATTATCCTCTCGGCGAAGAGATTAAATTTGCCAACTACTCTCTGGTCCAGACCCCGGATAAGGAGATCTACCTGCTGGTCGATAAGGAAAAGCGTCCGTTTGCCAGCGCCACCGTCTTCAAGAAAATCGGATTCAATCCGGAAGAACTTGACCAGGTGGCTGCGGCCGATCTAGCGGGCTATCAGACCGGCCAGACCATTACGGCTACCTCTACCTATGTCACTGGCGCCTTGCTCCAAGATAGTAAGACTGGCGAAATATACTATGTAGAAAACGGCTTGAAAGCTCCGGTCGACAAAGCTCTTTTGGATATCCGGTTCCCTGGACAAAAAACCATTAAAAAAACTACCAAGGATCTAAAAACTTACGCTACGACCACGCCGTTGCTCTTAAACGAAGGGACCCTGGTCAGGACCGCTAATTACCCGACTGTCTATCTGATCTCCGGCGGCCTGAAACGCCCCTTCGCTGATGAAACGGTCTTCGCTAAGCTCAACTATAATCCGGCGAACGTCTTCACGGTCTCCTCGCAATTCCTATATAACTACGAAATGGGGGCGACCATCCAATAAAATAATATGCCTTTGATTTCTGCCGCCCTATTGCCTCATTCGCCCCTCCTGATACCGGAAATCGGCCGGGCTAATTATGAATTTTTAACCAAGACCACGGCTGCCTACGAACGGATCAAGGCTGATCTGAAGGCAAAAAAGGTTTCCACGATCATCTTGATCAGCCCGCACGGATCCGCCCAAGCGGATTCTTTCGTCTTGAATGTCGCTCCGGAAATGTTGATTGATTTGAAAGACTATGGCTTTATCCCGACTAAGACTGCCTTAGCTGGCGATGCCCTATTAGCCGATCAAATCGCTTCGGCGCTGCGGCCAGATTTTCCTTTGCAGCTGATTTCGGAAACAACTTTAGACACCGGCAGCGCTGTCCCCTTATACTTGTTGCAAAGCGGCTTGTCCAACCTGAAGATCGTCGTCATCTCGCCGGCGGAAGGCCTAGACTTATCCCGCCAAGCCGATTTCGGACAAAAATTACAGACGATCATCGCGGCCAGCCCTAAGAATATCGCGGTCATCGCTTCAGGCGACTTATCGCACCGCCTCAAGAAGAAATCGCCCGGCGGCTATTCGCCCAAAGGCGCTAAATTTGACAATAAATTGATCGAATACCTGAGCGAACCGCAAACGGCGCGAGAAAATATCTTAAAGATGGATCGACGGCTGATCAAAGAAGCGGTCGAATGCGGCCTCAAGCCGATCCTGGTATTACTAGGCATCCTTGATAAAAGCGCGTGGCAGCCGGAAATATTAGCCTATCAGACCGATTTCGGCGTCGGCTACTTGAGCCTCGATTTTCAACTTTAAATATGTCCGATAACTTCGTCTCTTTCTCGGAGATCATCAAGAATAAAAAAACCGTCAAAGCGCCGAGCTATCCTTGGCAGGACCTGGCTCTGCGCATCATCAAAGAGCTAAACATACCTAACTTTAAACGGTCGGCAATCTTCAAGATCTGCAAAGAAAAACCAGCGTCAAGCATCGCCATCGCCCTGAATGACACCAAGGAGCTTTGCCGCGACGGCGCAAAATGGAAATATTTCTTCAAGATTATCGACCAAAAATAAAAATATGCCCAAAGAATTAAAGATATTGATCCATCCGGATCCCGCTCTCCGGCTAAAGTCGCGAGAACTGGCGCCGGCCGAGATCCAAAGCCGGGAAATCCAAAACTTCCTAGCTAATCTGAAAGAAACCATGATAAAAAAAGACGGCGCCGGCTTAGCCGCGCCGCAAGTCGATCAGCGGCTCCGAATAATCGTTGTCCATGATGAAGACCAGACCATGTTCTTGATCAACCCGCAGATCACCAAGCGCTCCTGGGCGCGAGAGATAGAAGAGGAGGGCTGCCTGTCCGTTCTGAACGACCAAGGCGAAATAATCTACGCGCCGGTGGAACGCCATAAGAAAATCAGCTGCATCTACCTTGATGAAAAGGGGCGGAAACAAAAAATCAGCGCGGCTAAGATGCTGGCGCGAATCATCCAGCACGAAATCGACCATCTGGACGGGATATTGTTTATTGATAAGATAGCGAAGATAAAAAAGCGAGCAAAGCCAGAAAAGACAGAATAAATATCTTCTCCGTTTCGGTCGTTTCTGTGGAAAAAATTAGCTAAAGCTCATTTTTTCTATACGAAATGACAGGCGATACGAAGGCATTTATTCTTCCCTTTTTTCTCCTTTCCCGTTGCCGAAGCTCTTAATCATCTTCCAGCCGATCCAGGCAGCGCCAAGCAATAATAAGCTCCAAGATATCTCCCGATAATACTTAGATAGTAGTTCCTGGTTACCGCCGACAAAATAGCCGAGCGCGGCCAGGATGCTGACCCAGATTGCCGAACCCAAAACGGTATAGAGGAGGAACGATCCGAAGGGCATGCGAGAAAATCCGGCAGGGATAGAAATCAATTGGCGGATAGCCGGAATCAGGCGGCCGAAAAAAGTCGCTGAGCGGGCATTAGATAAAAAATATGTTTCCGCCCGCGCGATCTTCTCCGGCGTGATAAATAATAAACGCGCTAATCTGGTGCCGGCTAATTTATAGACTACCAGTCGCCCCAGATACAGAGATAAAAAATAATTAAAAATCGCGCCGATCACGCTGCCCAGGATTCCGGCTAGGATGATCAAAAAAATATCCATCTTCCCCTGCGCCGCTAGATAAGCGGCCGGCGGGATCACGATTTCTGAGGGAAGCGGGATAAAGGAGCTTTCGATCGCCATTAATATAATCAGCCCGGAATAGCCCAAGCTCTGCGTCACTCCTAGCGCCCAATTAAGCAACTCTATCCACATAAGAAATAGTTAAACCAAATAAACCAAGCATTATCCTTATTATCATAGCATCCCTCCCTTTCCCCTGTCTACCAAAAATATGACTCAAACCGATCAACCGAATAAAAAAATCCGCACGATCTTCATGGGCACGCCGGAATTTTCCCTGCCGGGACTCAAATCCCTTCTCGCCGCGCCGGACATCGAGATTGTCGGCGTCTTCACCCAGCCGGACAAGCCGGTCGGCCGCCGACAGATATTGACGCCGCCGCCGGTAAAAGAATTAGCCGCGCAAAATAAAAAACCGGTCTTCCAGCCCGCTAAGATCAAGACTGAAGCGACGACTATCAGGGGCTTAAATCCGGATCTAATCGTCGTCATCGCTTACGGCAAGATCATCCCCGCGGAAATATTAGACATCCCGACCTACGGCTGCCTCAATGTCCATGCTTCCCTCTTGCCGAAATACCGCGGCGCCGCTTGCCTCAACGCGCCGATCCTTAATGGCGATAGCGAAACCGGGGTGACGATCATGCAGATGGACGCCGGTCTTGACACCGGGCCAATTTTACGGCAAGCTAAAATAAAATTAAATGGCCGAGAAAATCTGGCTGATGTCCACGATGCTTTAGCCGCCTTAGGCGCAGAAAATCTTGTCCCGACCATAAGAGATTTTATCCAAGGCCGGATTGAACCGCAGATCCAGGCCGAAAGCGCTGCTAGCTATGTGAAAACTTTGAACAAAGAAGATGGTAAGATCGATTGGACAAAAACGGCTAAAGAGATCGAGCGGATCGTCCGCGCCTATAATCCCTGGCCCGGAGCTTACACCCAGATCGCAGCAGACGCTAAAACCATCAAGATACTGGCTGTCGAGCACGAAACCATCCCGAGCCATAGCCTGAAAACCGGAGAAATATCTATCTCAGACCAAAAATTAATCATCCAGTGTGGACAGGATGCTTTAAGTATATTAAGATTACAGCTGTCCGGCGGCCGGCCGTTGACCGCGGCCGATTTCCTACGCGGCCATAAGGATCTGGCCGGACAGATATTAAAATAACTGAAGTACTAAATTATTGAGGTCCCTTCGTCTATCGGTTAGGACGCCAGGTTCTCATCCTGGTAAGAGGGGTTCGATTCCCCTAGGGACTACGAAGCAAAAAGGATTCTGCGAATGCAGAGTCCTTTTTGATTTATATTCGCAACTAGGGGAATCGAACAGGTCAGAAACGAGCTTAGCCGAAGGCCAGCAGGCCGAGGCGTAGTGAGCGTCAGACGAAGCTCCGGGGGAGCTTCGGGCGCTGACCGCAACAACGAACGAGCGGACTGGTCAGCGAGTGAGGCGAAATTCCCCTAGGGACTACAAATAAAAAAGGCCCGGCATTGCGTCTTTTTGATGTTAAAAAAGAGAGAATACCAATTTATTCCCTCTATTAAGAAGCGCTTAGTTGTTTGATTAAGGCTGGCTATGAAATCATTAATCATATTTATAACTTGAAATAATTAATATTTCCTATATTGAAATTATAGCCCTTTTTACCTCTTTTTAAAAAGGGGTCAAACGGATTTCTCGACCAATCTTAATTTTTCTGAAATCCTCTCTTAATTTTTCCGAAATCTGCGCCTTCCCTAATTCCCGATATTAAGCCCAAATATGCTTCAGGGGGGCGCCGGTCTTGACATAAATATTAGAATAATATAACATTATGTTAGATATAATTAATATAAAAATCATTTAATCAACTAACTGTTCTATGACTCTAAAAAAATTCACTTCTTACCGGATGCTAGCGGTCATCCTCTTGAGCGCCGCGGTGTCCGCCGCTATCGTCCAGCAAAACTACCTGCTGGCTCTCGTGGCTATGGCCGTCGCGATGATCGCACTCTATCTGCTCAGACAGCGCGTTACCGACGTCATCGCTGATGAGCGCGACTACGCCATCGCCGGGCAAGCATCGCGCTACACGATTACCGTGTTCAGCCTGGCCTCGGTAGCGGTCATGTTCGTGATACTCTCGGCTCAAAGCGATAACCAAACCGCGGAAACGATCGCTTACCTGCTCGCCTATCTGGTGTGCGCCCTGATGCTATTAAACTCTTTCATCTTCCGCTTCCTCAGCCTCCGCGCCAAGATCGGCCGAATCAGCCTTAAAGAAAAAATTAAAGCCTATCTGCCCTATTTTCTAATCGCCCTGATCTTGTCCGCCATTATCATTATTGGCGGATTAAGATTTTTCAGCGGCGAAGACGCCTGGATTTGCGCTGACGGCGCCTGGGTCAGGCACGGCCAGCCAAGTGCGCCGCAACCGAGCGCCCCTTGCCAATAAAACTATGACCAATAAAATAAAAGAACTGCGCGCCCGCTACGGCTTTACCCAAGAAGAATTGGCCAAAAAAGTCGGGGTGCGGCGGGAAACCATCTTATTCTTAGAAGCCGGGAAATATAATCCTTCTTTGAAGCTGGCGCACGATATCGCCATCGCCCTGGAAACGACTGTCGATGAACTCTTCCAATTCTAAAAATCAAAAACCCGCTTGCTTAGACAAAGCGGGTTTCAGGCACTAATTTTCATTGCAACCTCAATAGATTAGTTTAACTTCTGTTAATTTGAAGCAGACAAAATCAGCGGTATTTCGACAAAAATATTTCCTCCAATATTTAACCGCACATTTCTTGCCGGCTTTTTGCAAAGATCTGATGAGATCAGGGAGAGTAACGACAAAATCGTTATTTTCGATTAGATCTGATCGGCCAAATCTCTTGACAACTTCATTATCTGCCACCGGAATGACGCAATCCACTAGGCTCTCTAGGATCTCCGGCGGATGTTTTTGATCGACTGGAGCGACCAAAACCTTGATTTCCAACATGATACACCTCCGATCTTATTGTTTAAAGAACTAGTTGATTAAATAAGCATAAAGGACTATTGATTATAAATTAGCAAATTCACGACTAATTATCAATATACAAAATAATTGGCTTTTCCTGCTATTTTTAGGCTTGTCAAACCCAAAATCTTTTGGTATCATCAATTTTGTAATTGCGCCTATAGCTCAGTTGGTAGAGCAACAGCCTTTTAAGCTGATGGTCGCTGGTTCGAATCCAGCTGGGCGCACCGATAAAATTTACTAGGTCATATATCGATTTATAGAACGAATCTGGCCAAGGAAGCAGTTTCTTAGACTTCCTTGGTTTTTTGTAATCCTTGACTTATTTATAATTATATGATAAAGTCTAAAATCAAATTATGTTCTTTACATTATCGACTATAGATAATAAATAAAATAATCGGGAGAAACCCATGAAAGTAAGGAAAGTTATACCAGTCTTAACAGTCATCTCTGTAATCTTACTCGCGGGGTGCGAAAAGATAGAAAGCCCCGCAGCGCCCACCCAACCGCCCGGACGGCCAGCCTACATCATAATGGAATATGACTCGCTTAGCGGTCCGAATGTCAATGACGTGATCGCTGACTCCGCTCACTTGGGCGAAGGCAAGATCATGTGGGTTGTCAGGCCCAAAGGAGATTATTTCTTCTGCTATAGCGAACATTTAGCAACCGCTAACCACTTAGGCCTATTTGTCACTAATGACAAGTGGCGCTCCTATACGGCGATAAAGATGGGAGAAAAAGATCCAAAACTCTTCTGGGTCGTTTTTCAGAAACAATAGCCCAGCCTCGGATAATTAGGACTTCACCAGCCAGTGAAGCCCTTTTTTATTTAACCGCCTCCGGATAAACGCAGCGATTTGTCATAACCGCAAAAGTATATTAAAGTAATAAGGTCAAAATATCGCCGACTTAGCTCAGCTGGTAGAGCAGCTGTCTTGTAAACAGCAGGTCGTCGGTTCAAACCCGACAGTCGGCTCCCGCACATACTTAAAAATCGCCTGATGGCGATTTTTTTTACTATAACACCCGGTGGACAAACTGCGCAAATCCTGTGCCTAGATGCGCCAAAAACGCCCTTGAAAAAAGACCGGGCATAAGATAAGATAATAAAACAATAAAACCTTCTTAAAAATCCGATAAAATATGGCAACGAACGACCAAAATATCATGGCCAAAGTCCCGCCGCATAGCCTAGAAGCCGAAGAGTCCCTCCTCGGCTCTCTTCTGATAGATAAAGACGCGATCATCCGGGTGGCGGACACGATCATGCCGCAAGATTTCTATAAGGACAGCCATAAGCTGATCTATGAAACGATGAAAGAGCTCTATGGCAACCAGGAACCGATCGATATCATTACCTTAGCCAACCGCCTGGAAGACAAGAAACAGCTCGCCGCTATCGGCGGGCGCTCATATCTCGCCCAGCTTTCTAATGCCGTCGCGACGTCCGGCAATATCACCAACTACGCCAATATTATCCAGCGCAAAGCCACGCTCCGCCGCCTGCAGCAAGCGGCCGCGGAAATTTCCAGCCTCAGCTTTGACGAAGAGCAGGAAATTGACGAAATTCTTGACCAGACGGAAAAAAAAGTCTTCGGCGTCTCCCGTAAATATTTAAAAAATGCTTTCTTGCCGATCGACAACCTGCTCACGGCCGCCTTTGAACGCATCGACGAACTGCATCGCCACAGCGGCAAGCTGCGCGGCCTTTCCACCGGTTTCCCGGACTTAGACAACCTCTTAGCCGGACTGCAAAAATCCGACCTCGTGATCCTGGCCGCCCGTCCATCCGTCGGCAAGACTTCCCTGGCTCTCGATATCGCTCGCCAAGCCTCGATCAAGAGTAAAGAAGGTGTCGGCATCTTCTCTTTAGAAATGAGCAAAGAGCAGCTAGTCGACCGCATGCTCTGTGCCCAGGCCGGTGTCAGTCTCTGGAAAATGCGGACCGGCAACCTCTCGGACAAAGAGGAAGATAATGATTTTGCGCGCATCGGCGAAGCAATGGGCAAACTGGCCGACGCGCCTATTTATATCGATGATTCGGGAACCCTCTCGATCATGGAAATCCGCGCTAAAGCCCGGCGCCTGCAGATGGAAAAAGGCCTGGGACTAATCGTCATCGACTACTTGCAGCTGATGGAAGGCCGGGGTAAATACGGCGACAACCGCGTCCAGGAAATCGCGGAGATCAGCCGCGGCTTGAAATCGATCGCCCGCGAACTGAATATCCCGATCCTCGCCCTGGCCCAGCTTTCCCGCGCCGTAGAACTTACTCATCCGGCTATTCCGAAACTATCGCATCTGCGCGATTCCGGTTCGATCGAGCAGGATGCCGACGTGGTCATGTTCATTTACCGTAAAGCCGCCGACCGCGGCTATAATCCGAACGACCTGCCATTAGAAGACCGCCACAAGGCGGAAATCTATATCGCCAAGCACCGCAACGGCCCGACCGGCCGGGTAGATCTCTTCTTCGACGAGAACACGGTCAGCTTCAAGACGATGGCCAAGAAACTGAGCGAGCCGGAGCCGGTAGAATTCTAAATATTTTAACTATCTAAAATATAAAAATTATGTTCAATAAACTAAAACAGATCCGGGATCTGCGCAGCCAGGCCAAGACCATGCAAAACGTCTTAGCCCAAGAAACGATCACCGAAGAAAAAAACGGCGTGAAAGTCGTTTTGAACGGCAATATGGAAGTGCTGGAACTGAAATTGGGCGATGGCTTAACAAAGGAAGAACAAGAGAAAAACTTAAAGAATTGCTTCAACGACGCTTTGAAGCGCGCCCAGCGGATCATGGCCAAAAAACTGCAGGATATGGGCGGCATCCCGGGTATGAACTAAGCTCTAGGCTAATCGAAATAACCATGAAATATCCGGCCGCCATCCAAAATCTGATTGAAAAATTATCCGCCTTACCGAGCGTCGGGCCCAAGACGGCCGAACGCTATGTTTTTTATCTACTCAAACAAAGCGCAGAAAAAATAAAAAGCTTGGCAACGGCCATCAGCGAATTAAAAGATAAGACGACCGTCTGCCATATCTGCGGTGCCATCGCCGAAAATGACCCCTGCGCGATCTGTAACGATCCAAGCCGCCAGAACGAGACGCTCTGCATCGTAGAAAACACCCAGGATCTAGCGGCCCTGGAAGCGACAAAACAATATAACGGCAAATACTTCGTCCTCGGCGGTCTGATCAACACGATCACGGAAATCAAGCCAAGCGACCTTAATATCCAAAAATTAGCCAGACAGATCAAGACAGGCGGCATCAAAGAAGTGATCCTGGCTCTAAATTTTACCTTAGAAGGAGAAACCACGGCTTTATACCTGACTAAGATGTTGAAAGATCATCTAAAAATAAGCCGCTTGGCCAAAGGCCTGCCAGCCGGCTCTAATCTGGAATACGCCGATGAGCTCACGCTCGGGAGCGCTTTAAGAAATAGACAGGAGGCTAAATAATTTATCAAAACACTCTGTTTATATATAAACCACCACAGATAGGTCGGTGGTTTTTTGATTTATATATTTAGCAAATATTGTTTAATATGTCAAAAGATGTTATAATAACTCATTACCTTAATCCGACCCGTTGGCGCAGTTTATAGGCATTGCCGTGCTCGAGCAAAGCGGAATAGGCGGCGCGAGTGGCTAGAGGAGGATCAGTTTCAATTCTCTTCAGCATCCGCCTCTTGGTGGTCGGCCGCAGGACTCGGTGATCGCCGAATTGCACCCAGCCCAGGAAATCGACGCCGCTCGCCAATGTTTTTAGATATACTTTCTTGGGATGAAGGGATAACTTCAAGCGCCGCACCAGAAATTCCTCCAGCTTAGACTGTAGATCCAGAAGATAGCTGCGGTCGGGGCTCAGGAGCACAAAATCATCGGCATAGCGGATATAATATTTCACTTTCAGGGAGCACTTCACGAACTGATCGAATTCGTCCATATAGACGTTGACCAAGAGTTGCGAAGTTAGGTTACCCAAGGGCAAACCGATGCCAGGACGGCCTAAAGTTTCAAAGCTGTCGATGACCTGGCCGAAAAGCCAGAGGAGTTCGGGGCCGGCGATATATTCGTTCAAAATATCTTTTAGGATCTGATGGTCTATGCTGGCGAAGAATTTGCGGATATCGCCATTTAAAACCCAAACAGTGCGGTGACCGTTCCGCGAAACCTTATCGGCGAACTCGGCGAAGCGACGGACGGCGCGGTGCGCCCCCTTATCTAAACGACAGGAATAGGAGTCGTGGATGAATTGCCGGTCGAAATAACGATAGGTTTCTTGATACAAGAGATGATGGAGCAGGCGATCGCGGACCGCGGCCTTATGGATGCTACGCGGCTTGGGGTCGGAAATGTTGAAAGCCTGGTAAGGGCCGTGCTGATAGGTTTTACTCTTTAGCTCCCGGTCGAGCCGGAACAGATTATCCGACAGTTTGGTTTGAAAGACAGCTACGTCCGTCCGCTGTCTTTTTCCAGATAAAAAATCTTCCCAGGCCAAGAGCAGGTTGCCGGACGTGATTATCTCCTCGTATTTTTTACTAAATTTTTTCATTGTAAACTTATGAGCGCCACTCTCCGCCCGCCCGTCGTCCTCATCAAGGCCAAGGAAGCTTACGCCCTCTGGTTTAAAATCCTCTCGGATTTCCCCAAAGTATACCGCTACAACCTGGGCGGAAAAATCGAAAATCTCTTTCTGTCATTTTTGGAAAATACCGTGGCCGCCATTTACGCCGCGGGCGAAAAGAAGGCGGCGCAGCTATCACTGGCCGTAATCAGGCTGGACAGCCTGAAATTCTTTCTGCAGCTCGCCTGGGAAAACAAATGTCTCTCCAATGACAAATATCTGGAACTGGCTGCTCACCTGGAAGAAATAGGACGGATGATCGGGGGCTGGATACGGGGCCTAAAGATGAAAACTCCCCCAAATAATGGAGGAGAAATAATGAAGTAGCGGAACGAACAAGCGATGACGATTCTCGCCATTCCAGACGTTGTCGTTCAGGAAGCCGTTCACGTTGGCCTTCAAGCCGTCCGAATTCACGTTCACGTTGGCCACGAAATGTATAAGCTTCCTTCCCTTACACCGCCGGCCTGAAAGAAGGCGCGGCTGAATCTTACTCGGAGCCTAGAAGCTCACCAGCAGCTTATACCAACTTGATTATTTTTTTATTGCTAACGCCGCCGCCCTCGCGCCAACCTTGACCGGCGCGACTCCGGACGACATTCTCAAACGGCCTTGGCCCGCCAGCCGTAACCGACGGACAATACAAAACCATATTTTAATTATATAGAAAAATCCCTCGGAATCCAAGAGCACTTTTGCTGAAAACAAAGTGCAAATGATCCGAGGGATACAAAGGGCAAACCCAAAATTACTAAGCTGCCAAAAACAGTTGCGGAACGAACAAGCGATGACGATGCTCGCCATACCAGACGCCGTCGTTCAGGAAGCCGTGCACGCAGGCCACCAAGCCGTCCGAATTCACGTACACGCGGGCCACAAACAGGTTATCGTCGGTTGCCGGCAAATTTTCGTCCTTTTTGACCAGGAAAAAGTTCGCGTAACCTTCCAACCGGAGATTCTTCTGGTTGGAGCAGATGGATATCATCTGATCCTGAGTCAACCATAATCTTTCGAGGTCGACGCCGAACGAGGTGAACATCTGCTTGAAGGTGGCGCCTGAAGTTAGCTCATATGCCGAGCTCTTTGCCCGCTTGGTCGCTGTTCCCGGTCGATCCAAACCGTATTTTTTGAAATTCGTATCAATATAACCGCGAAAGGTCCCGCTGGCTTCGGAAATGATTCTCTTTCCATCCGCAGCTGGTATGGAAATAGCAGACAATCCCGGAATCAGCTGCAGGCAGCTGGTGTTTTGGACTAATTGCGGTTTGGCAACGATGATCTTGTTGTCGCTTTCCCATCGCTGGTTATTAAACTTGTTATTTACGATGTCCTGTAGCGCGACCGCTACGGACTCGGGATCAAGCGGACTCCCGTACTTTTGGTCCAATTGGCGAAAAATGTCCCGCACTTTACGATGAATAGTGCGGTATTGATCGCCGGTGACAGCAAATTTTTGCTTGGCCATGACAATCTCCTATGGATTGATAAATTTAATAGAACTTTCACCTATTATTACTTTGACCCGGTGAATTTTGGGCAAACGCTCAATTTATTCTGAGCAATTGTATAAAGCTATATTAACATAAATTATATTTTATGTCAACTAACAACAATTATAATTAAAAAAATCCTCACTTGAACTTGAAGAGGATTTTTTAAATATTTAGCAGTTTTAAGCAATCTTGGTCACCTTCAAAGCCGTAAACTGTTGGCGATGACCAACGGTTTTCTTATAACGGGTCTTATTCTTATATTTGACAACTGTCACTTTCGGGCCCTTGGCCGTCGTTATGACTTCCGCCTCAACCTTCTCTCCCAAAGACGGCCGGCCTAATTCTAATTTCGCGCCATCCGCCACCAAGAGTGTTTCTAATTTAACTTTTTGGCCATTTTCCACGGCCAGCTTCTCCACTTTTACCGTATCACCTTCCTTGACCTTATATTGTTTCCCACCGGTTTTAACAACAGCGATTTTTGACATATTGAGTAATTCTTATATAAAAAATCAGAGCTAAGTCTGAACGGGATTAATAATAGCAAATATTTGAAAAATGTCAATAAATAAGTTATAGTGATGTCAGTTAACGACATTATCTACTATTTACTAATATGACAAAATTCATCATTACTGGCGGCCAAGAATTAAAAGGAGAAATAATCACCGGCGGCGCTAAAAATAACGCCCAGATCATGATTCCGGTATCTCTATTATCCGCGGCGACCATCACTTTAAGCAATGTCCCCCGGATAGATGGGGTAGAAAAATCACTGGAATTGCTCAGCGACTTAGGGGCGGAAATCCAAGACCGCGGCGATAAAATACAGATCAATACCGCTAAGGTCACCAAGGCGGAACTAGATAAAAAAATCGCTGATAAATTCCGGACCTCCATAATGTTCGTCGGGCCACTTTTAGCGCGTTTCGGGCGCGTCCGCTTCCCGCATCCGGGCGGCTGCGTCATCGGCGCGGCCGGGCGGCCGATCGACCTCTTCTTAGAGGGCTTCACGGCTTTAGGGGCGACGATCGAAATCAAAGATAACTATTACGAGATCAGCGCCAAAAAATTAACAGGCACTAATTTCTTCTTTACGACCGCGACCGTCACCGGCACGCAGAGCCTGATTATGACCGCTTGTCTCGCGAGCGGACGGACGATTTTAAAAAATTGCGCCATGGAGCCAGAAGTCGAAGCTCTGGCCGATTACCTAAATAGACAAGGCGCGAAAATCACCGGCGCTGGCACGCCGACGATCACGATCGACGGCGTCAAAGAACTAGGAGCCGGCGACTGCGAAATAATCCCCGACCGGATCGAGGCCGGATCATTCGCCATCATGGCCGCCGCCACCGATTCCGCGATCAAGATCAGCCATTGCAATCCCGAACATCTGCTAAATCTGCTCGCGATCTTCGACAAGATCGGCGTCAAATACGACCGCGGCGCTGATTGGATAAGCATAAAGAAATCCCGCCCGCTCAAAGCTTATGATTTGAAAACGCATGAATATCCCGGCTTCTCTACTGACCTGCAGTCGCCCTATGTCGTCCTGATGACGCAGGCGCAAGGGACAGCCCTAATCCAGGAGACGATTTATGACCGCCGCTTGATCTGGGCCGATATGCTCTCCCAGATGGGCGCGAACATCATCATGTGCGATCCGCACCGGGTCGCGGTCAGCGGTCCGACCAAGCTTTACGGCAAAAAATTGATCAGCCCGGATATCCGCGCTGGCATCGCTCTCGTCATCGCGGCGCTCATTGCCGAAGGGCGCACAGAAATAGATAATATCTACCAGATCGACCGCGGCTATGAAAAATTAGACGCCCGCCTAAGAGCTCTCGGCGCCATCATCGAACGATCCGAATAAATATGCCTAAAAAGATCCGGGACTACCTATTTGGAATTTTTATCATCCTCTTCATCGTCGGGACGGCGCTGATTTCTCTTTACGCTTCCGGCTATAAATTCAACCTATCTTGGCCGGCGCGCTTCAATCGGATACTGATTAAAACCGGTATGATCGCTGTCGACAGCGCGCCGCGCGGCGCGACGATCTATCTAAACGGCCAGGTAGTGAAAAATTTTTCACTTAATCCATGGAGCAAGGAATACATAACGACCGCGGCTAAAATCAAGAATGTCCTGCCGGGCGAATATGAGCTGCGCCTGGAAAGAGAGGGTTATCTGCCGCTCAGCAAAAAGATCAGCGTCTATTCCGGGCAAACGACTTTCGCCGAAGAAATCAATCTTTTCCGACAAGATCTGCCATATTTCATCGCCAGCACGGCCGCGGGCGAATTAAGCTTAAGCCCGGATCGCAAATACCTTTACGCGGATACGGATAATCAAATCATCTCCCTTAAAAACGAGGAAGCCAGAATCTTGCCGCTAGCGGCAACGGACGGTCTCTGGCTGAAAGACCAGGATCGGATTTTCCTCGCCGGGCGGCTATTCGGGCCGAAAGCCGCGGATGACCGGGATTACGGCCAATTGATCGGCCCAGGAGCGTCCGACTGGCATTATGACGAAAACCAAAATCGCATCTACTACCGTAACGCCAGCTCTCTCGCTTACTTGGACATCAACGATAAAACCAGCCGCCTAGTCCTAAGCGATATAGAATTATTAACTTATGAGCCGCGCGGCGAAAGCTTATTCTTGGTGACAGCCGCTGGCGGCCAGACGCTTTTACAGAAATACTCTTTGAAAAATCAAAAAATTATGGAGCAGATCGCTCTGCCTAATGTCGGCCATTACCGCTTTATGGCCAATGACCGCCCGACTGTCAGCCTCTATGACGACCGGAATAAGACCTTATACTTGATCGATCCAGATAACCTCGCTAGCGCCGGACGCACTATTGATAATATCGTCAGCTGGCAATGGCTTAATGATGATACTCTAATCTATAATAATAACTGGGAAATATACCGATTTGACTTACCGCGGAACAGCTCTTCTCTCCTGACCCGGGTCGGCGAAGAGATCCGAGAAATCATCTGGAACGGACGGAATAATTATTTGATCTTCTCAACGGCCGACAGCCTGAACGCCTACGACTTAGGCATCGGCTTGGCTAGCCGGATCTTCCAGGGAGAAAAGATCGCCGCACCAATCTTAGACGAAAAAAACGATACCTTATACTTCTGGGCCCAAGTCGGGCAGCAGGCTGGGATTTATAGTTTGCGGCTACAATAGATTCGCCGACATTAAAAAACCGCGCCTTAATGATCGCGGTTTTTTTTAATCTCAATTATTTCTTCCGGCTCAAGCTATCAATCAGCACCTGCAGATCCCGGCCGATCTCCTCGTCTTTTAAGCCGACCTTCAAGGTCGCCTTGATAAAATTCAATTTATTCCCGGTGTCGAGCCACTCGCCGCTCAGCTTCCGTCCATAGATAGGCTGGCCGCTATCTAGGACCTTTTCAAAGGCATCGGCCAATCTGATTTCACCGGATTTTCCAGAATCCATCTGTCCTAAAGCGGCAAAGACGTCGGGAGTGATCACATAGATCCCGACCGCCACCAGATTAGAGGGTGCCTGATCGACAGGCGGCTTTTCAATGATCCGTTTGATTTCATAGACGCCATCGCCTAAATCAACGCCGTCAATGACTCCGAATTTGCTGACTTCCGCGGGATCGACTTCGGCTAAGCCGATAATCGGGCGCCCATACTGCTCAAAGGTGGCAATGACTTGCCGGGAGATGTCAGAATCATACAGGGTGTCGCCGAAAACTACTAAGACCGGTTCGTCGTCATCGACGAGGTGGCTGGCGCAATTGACCGCATGGCCGTCGCCCAGAGGAATCGGCTGCCGGACATAAGAAAAGCTGGCTAATTCTTCGACTTCTTTGACTTTCTTGACTAAATCGAGCTTGTTCTTCTCGACCAGCGTCTTTTCCAATTCAAAAGAATAGTCGAAATGGTCTTCGATCGCGCGTTTGCCGCGGCCCGTCACGAAGATTACTTCCCTGATTCCGGCCCTGGCCACTTCTTCGACCAGATACTGGATGACCGGCTTATCGACGATCATCAGCATCTCCTTGGGCTGCGCCTTAGTCGCGGGCAAGAAACGCGTCCCGAAACCGGCTACCGGAAAAATCGCTTTTTTAATCTGCTGCATATTTTTGTTTATTCTTAAAACCCCATTTAATAAAATACTTCAGCCAGGAGCCGATGTGCACCCAGGTCAGGCGATCGACGAATAAGGCGATATACCAGGGATGCTTGGCGCTCAGGCGCCCGTGGTCATGGACGACGACGGCTTCGGGATTATAAACCACTTGCCGACCGTTTGTCCAGATTTGCCGGGCCAGATCCGTATCTTCAAAATACATGAAATAACGCTCGTCAAAACGCGGCGCGAAAATACGGCCGCCCGATAGCGCGATTTCCCTCTTAAACATTAGGCAAGAGCCCATCAGCCAATCAACAGGCCGGATAGAAAGATGATCATAATCGTCCATCGTAAACTTATCGCGGATACTCTTGAAATAATCGCCCAGGAAAGTCCGGCGCAAGATCGGGATAAAAAAACTCGGGAAGCGGGCGCAAGAAGCCTGTAGCGCGCCGTCCGGATAGAAAATCTTCGGACCGACCAGGCCGACGCCCGGATTAGCTCTCAAGTATGCGGCCATAGTCGCGATCGTCCGTTCCTGGACCACCGTATCCGGATTAAGGATCAAGATTAATTCCCCGGTCGCATAGCGCAGCCCCAAATTATTGCCAGCGCCCATGCCTAAATTTTTCGGGCTGATGATTATCTTGGCGGCCGGATAATCCCGGCTAAGGTCGGCCAGATCGTCCCCGGAATGATTATCGACGATGATGAGTTCATAGGTCAAAACGCCTAAATCTGATCGCCGGATTGAGGCGAGGCAATTGAGCAGCTTATCTTTGCTCTTGTAATTGACGATGATGACCGATAGATCCATATTAAATAATCTTTTTAATAATCTGCCAATATAGGTTGAATGCCGGGTTGACTAAATATTTCAATAACGGGTTAGCGATTTCCTGGAACTCGATCCGGCCGGCGAAATCTCTAGCTAGGGTGGCAAATGGGATGACGCTTAAATTTCTAATTTTCCGGCGCGCCGCAATAATCCGGGCATAAGTTGAAAAGCGAAAAAAATAGCCATAAATCTTCAGTTCCGCTTTGAACCAATGGTTCACTAACGAATACGCCGCCATCCCCAAATCCATCAGCAGCCACGGCAGTCCAATGAAAAATAACAGATAGGGCGGATAAAAAGACAGGATGGCCAGATAACGGTTACGCTCCATATAGTATACCATGCCGACGCTCCGGGAAAATTCATATTTATGGAAAACTACGGACTGCGGCGCCAAAATGATCTTATAGCCGGCCAGCTTCACTTTCAAGCTCAGCTCCAAGTCATCATGATACATGTAATATTCTTCGTCATAAGCGCCGACTTTCTGGAAGGCGGCGGCGCGGATAATGAATGAGCAGCCGCTGGCATAGCCCTTAATCTCCGGATAACCGGAGATTTCTCGGTCTAGCTCGCCGTAGCCGTCCGTAAAGCCGAAACCTAAAAAATGGATGATATTGCCCAAGCTATTGATCCGCAGGGGCTCGTTACCTGCGGGATCTTTTGGATAAAGCAATATCTTAGATTGAGCGATCGCCGCCGTCGGGTTCTCCTCCAGAGCCCGGGCTAATCCACTCAGCCAATCAGGACACATTTCCGTATCCATATTGACCGTTACCAGATATTCGCAGCCGTCTAAAATAGCCTGATGAAAACCGAGATTATTGGCCGCGGCATAATTGCCGTCTGATCGCGGCAGAATCAACGCTTCCGGATAATTATTTTTCAAATAAGCGCCGGACTCAGGCGTAGCCGCATTATCGACTAGATAGATGTGGATAAGATCAGCCGGGTAATCTTGCGCGCGCAAAGAATCACGGCAGGCCGCTAAGAATCTCGCCGCGTAATCTTTATAATTTACTAAAATTATCCCGACTTTCTTTGGCATGTAATCATTTTATAAATAGCCCGATAAGGCTCCAAGCGATCCGAAGAGCCCGATATTGCCAGCGCGGCTCCCATTTTTCGAAATACTTCAACATCGAATCGCGGAAATACTGCTGGCCCTGCGCTCTCTTAATCTGTTTAAAACTTTGGCCGACATAATCTAGACAGGCCGCTGCCGGCGTATACCAGATCTCGCCGCCCGCTGCCTTGACCTGACGACAAAAATCAACTTCTTCAAACCAAATAAAATAGCGTTCATCCAAGAGCGGCGGCTGCCCGCCGCTGATCCGCTGGTAAGCTTCACGATTAATGAGAAAAAGTGCGCCACGGATAGAATCGACTGCGGCGGCCGTCTCATAATCAAAACCAGAACATAAATAGCCATTAACTACCGCTGGAAACAAATGCGGAATCTTTAAAGTAACCATCAGTTGGTCGAAAAAGCGCGGGAAACGGCGAACCTGACGAATTATTTTTCCTTCACTATCGATCAATTTACAACCGATGACAGTCGCTTGCGGATTATTCCTAGCCCAAGCTAAAATTTTTTCCAGGGTATCTGCCTCCACTCGCATATCCGGATTGAGCAATAAGGTGAACCGCCCGGACGCTGAACGCAGAGCTTGATTATTCGCCGCCGCGAAACCGCGGTTTTCCTGATTCGCAATCAATTTGACGCCAGGAAATTCTGTCCGGACCATTTCAGCGCTGCCGTCAGCCGAACCATTGTCGACCACGTAGATTTCTAATCGAAGGCTGCCCGCCGAGGCTAGCAAAGCTGACAGATTAGCTCTTAATTTTTCCCGGACCTGCCAGGAAACGATGATCACCGATAAATCCATAAAATATTAGCGGCTGACCTTAGCGGCTGACCTTGATTAATTTTAACCTTTCGCCGATGCCGCTGATAATTTTAACCTGATATTTACGCACGCCGAGCTGGGCGGCTAAAAATTTGATCAGCTCCTGATTGGCGCGGCCTTTCTCCGGCGCGGCAGCGACGGCTATCTTGATCGTCCCGTCCGCCATCTTATCTAAAAAACCGGTCGCGCCGGCCCCGGGGACAACCTTAATTCTAAAGTAAATTTCTTTATTATTAGCTAAATTATCAATATATTCTTCTAACATAACAAGAGATGTTTGGCCAGCGGTTAATCGAGCTAAATCCTACCTTTATTCTAACCCCTTTCCCTGCTTTTTAAAAGGCCGGTTGGAACATAAAACATTATCTGTCAAGATTTATTTTATTTAAATAATAGGTTAAAATATATTTACTTTAAAGCTTTAAAAAACCTTTTTATACAAACTATATGAACGCCGAAAATGCAGTCAAAGACGAGGGCAAGAAAGAGCCTTATCAGCGGCCGTCTTGGGATGAATATTTTTTGAAAATAGTAGAAATGGTGGGCAGCCGCGGCACTTGCGACCGTTTCCGCGGCGGTTGCGTCATCACTCGCGACCGGCGGATCATCGCCACCGGCTATAACGGCTCGCCGGTCGGCCTGCCGCACTGCGATGAAGTCGGGCATGAAATGCATACGGTCACGAACGAAGATGGCACAACCAGCCGCCACTGCATCCGGACGACGCACGCTGAACAGAACGCTATCTGCGAAGCGGCGCGCATGGGGATAGCTCTCGACGGCGGCACACTCTACTGCCAGATGACGCCTTGCTACGTCTGCGCCAAGATGATCATCAATGCCGGCATCAAACGCGTCGTCGTTTCCCAGGATTACCACGCCGGCAACCGGAGCAAAGAGATATTCAAGGAAGCCGGCGTAGAATTCATCCAGCTCTCGGAAACAATGACGACTTACGCGGATATGAAATAACTATAAATTTATGTCTAACATATTCATCTACGACGAATTCAATCCGGAAGATACCGCGATGATGCAGGCCTTATATTCCCGTAGCCCCAAAAGCGTGACAGAACACGTCGAAAAGGTGAAAAAAAGCGGCTCCGGTAAATTCATGGAGACTTTTTATGTCGGCTACGGACATGCAAGCATCGCCGACTGCGGCAGCACGACGATATTCATAGAAGATATCAGCATTCTAGGCGACAAGGCGATCCAAGACTGGCCGCTTTATAGCGGACAAGAAACTAGCACGCGCTATATCGATATGGGCCAACGAGCCATCATCGATCCGCTCAGGACGCCGGAATCTAAAAATATCCTGGATAGCTGGATGAAGTTCTATATCGCTAACCAGGAAAAGATCCAGGCTTATCTTAAGACCAAATACCCCCGGCAAGCCGATGAAGACGAAAATGTCTATAATAAGGCGATCAAGGCGCGCGGCTTTGATACGCTGCGCGGTTTTTTGCCGGCGGGGATAACGACCCAATTAAGCTGGCATACTAATCTGCGCCAAGCTTGGGATCATGTCGCCCTATTGCGCCACCACCCGCTCGCGGAGGTCCGCCAGGCAGCGGAGCTGATCTTGGAAAAATTGAAAGAAAAATATCCGCACAGCTTCACCTTTGTCCCTAACGCCGCCCAAGAGGAATATCGCGAACGAATCGTCAATGAATATAGCTATTTTACCACGAATAAATCGGAAAATTTCTCTATGGCCACGACCATCAAAAACGAAGAATTAAAAAAATATCAAAAAATCATCGATGAGCGGCCGCTCAAAACCGGGCTGCCGATCTTCTTAGGCGATTTAGGCACCATTACTTTTAATTTCCGACTAGATTTTGGATCTTTCCGCGACATTCAGCGCCATCGGAACGGAATCTGCCGCATGCCCCTCCTAACGACCGGCTTAGGGTTCAACGCTTGGTATCTTGAGCAATTGCCGGAAGAGATGCGCGCCGAAGCCTTGGAACTGATCGCCGCTCAAAAACAAGCGATTGATCGCCTCTCCGCGACGCCGGAAATCAAACAGTATTACATTGCGATCGGATTCGATGTCGCCTGCCAATTTACTTTCGCTTTGCCTGCCGCCGTCTACGTGACCGAACTACGCTCTAACCGGACTGTCCATCCCTCGTTGCGCTCTATCGCCCATAGGATGCACGGCGCTTTGCAAATGAACTTCCCTAATTTAAAATTATATACCGATCTCGACCTCGACGACTGGGACGTCAGGCGCGGATTAGCGGATATCATTAAAAAATAATTATGCCTAAAATCATCCTCGGTTTTGTCGGTCAGATCGCCAGCGGCAAAGACGTCAGTAAAAAATATCTGGAAGAGAAATATAGCGCTTCCAGCTATCGTTACTCTACTGTCTTGCGCGATATCCTCAAGCGCCTCTACCTGCCGGTAGACCGCAATAATATGCAAAATCTGTCTCTGGATCTGCGGACGCGCTTCGGCGGAGACCTCTTAGCCCGGGTCATTATTGAAGACGTAGCGGGAGACCAGAACGAAATAGTCATCGTCGACGGCGTTAGGCGCCTGGAGGATGTCACTAGTCTGACAAAAAAATTTCCTGATCTCTATATTATCAGTATTGACGCGAGCCCGGAAATCCGCTATAACAGAGTGATTAAACGCAACGAAAATATCGGGGACCGAGACAAGACTTTTGAGCAATTTATCCAAGACGGCCAGGCCGAAGCGGAAAGAGAGATAACGACGGTCATGGCTGCCGCCCAATACCGACTGGATAATAATGGGACATTAGAAGAATTATATCGACAATTAGACCAGATCATTACGGCCATCAAAAAATAAAGACGAAAATATGAACTTGACGCCGGGAAAATTCATCGTCATCGACGGCACAGATGGGAGCGGCAAGACCACTCAGCTGAAACTTCTGAAAAGCCGCCTGGAAGAGGCTGGTTTAGTCGTGGCTATGGCTGATTTCCCACAATATAATACGAAATCGGCCGGCCTGGTGGAAGAGTATTTATCCGGCAAATACGGCAAAGCGGAAGAAATTGACGCTTATAAGGCGTCGATCTTCTACGCTGTCGACCGTTATGACGCCAGCTTCCAGATTAGGCGTTGGCTAGCCGAAGGCAAAATCGTCCTCTCTAACCGCTATACCAGCGCCAATATGGGGCACCAGGGCGCTAAGATCGCCAATCCGCTGGAACGAAAAGTATTTTTCAATTGGCTTTATGATTTAGAATATAAGATCTTCGAGATTCCCCGTCCGGATCTGTCGATCATCCTTCATGTGGAGGCGGATCTCGCCCAGAGGCTGGCGCAAGAGCGCGGCCGCACCGATTGGAACGGCAAAACTACGGATATCCATGAAGAAAACCTCGACCATCTACAGAAAGCGGAGCAGATTTATCTGGAAATCGCGGCCAGCTTTACGGATTTCAAGCTGATCAACTGCACTAAGAACGGCCGTATCTTGGATCGCGAAGAAGTCAGCCTCCTGATCTGGCCAGCGGTCAACCGTATCTTGGACGGCCAAACCAATAATCAAGATTTCCAATCGATCGGCAATATTATCGGCGGTAACCGGCAAATCGTGAATAATCGGGAAGCTGTCTTTGAACGGCCGCCAGTAGCCGAAAAGCCATCAGCCGCCCCGGCGGTGCCGGGCATCCTCAAAGTAGAGAGGCTTAACGCCCAAGCGAAACTCCCGCAGAAAGCGCATCCGGGCGATGCGGCCTATGACTTATACGCCAACGATTACTACTCGATCGCTCCTTACGCCCAGGCCTTAGTCTCGACCGGCCTGAAGCTGGCTATTCCGGACGGACAAGTCGGCCTGATCTGGGATAAAAGCGGACTGGCAGCCACTGGCATCACAATGCTCGGCGGCGTAATCGACTCTAATTACCGCGGCGAGATCAAGATCGTCGTCAAAAACCTCAGCGAAGAAATCTTTAATATCACGGCCGGACAAAAAATCGCCCAAATCCTGATTCAGACAGTCAGCGATTTAGAAGTACGGGAAGAAAAAATCGAAGATGAAACAGCCCGAGCCAGCAAAGGTTTCGGCAGTTCTGGTAAATTCTAAGATTTGCTATAATATAACCATGAAATATGACGTCATCATCGGCCTGGAAATCCATGCCGAGCTGAAAACCAAGAGCAAGATGTTCTGCGCTTGCGATAATGAATCAGAGGGTAAGGCGCCGAATACGACCGTCTGCCCGATTTGCCTCGGCCACCCCGGCACTCTCCCCGTCCCGAACAAGCAAGCGATCGATTGGACGATCCTGACCGGCCTGGCTTTGCATTGCAAGATCAACCGGATTTCTAAATTCGACCGAAAAAATTATTTTTACCCGGATCTGCCCAAAGGCTACCAGATATCGCAATATGACCAGCCGCTCGCTTATGACGGCTATCTCGAAGTAGACGACGACAAAGTCCTGATTACCCGTATCCACCTGGAGGAAGATACCGGAAAATCGATCCACTATAAGAACCAAAATTACACCCTCTTAGATTTCAACCGGGCCGGCACGCCGCTGATGGAATTAGTCACCGAACCGGTCATCAAGGACGCTGAACAGGCCAAAAAATTCTGTCAGAGCTATCAACAGATACTGCGCTATCTGCGGATCGCTTCGGCTGATATGGAAAAGGGGGAAATGCGCTGCGAAGCGAATATCAGCCTCCAGGAAAAAGGCGCTTGGGAATACCAGGACGGCCAGATCCTGCCTAAAAAGAAGGGGTGCCGCTTAAACGCTAAGGTAGAAGTTAAGAACATTAATTCCTTCCGCGCCGTAGAAAAAGCGATCAATTTTGAAATCAAGCGCCAGACAGAATTATTGGATCAAGGAAAAAAAATTGCCGGCGAAACCCGAGGCTGGGATGAAAACCGCGGCGAAACATTCAGCCAGCGCGTCAAAGAGACTTCCGCCGATTACCGCTACTTCCCAGAACCAGATATTCCGCCCTTGAAGATAGACGATAATCTCTTGGCTGACTTGGAATCTAGATTGCCGGAATTACCGCACATCAAGAAACGCCGGTTTATCAGAGAATATAATTTTACGCCAGAAGTGGCGGAAACCTTAGCGAGCGACCGGGATCTAGCTGCCTGGACCGAAGCTGTCATTTCTGAGTTAGATGCCTGGATCGAAGCTAACGGCGATGAAGAAGAGCGTCAGGAAAGGAAGCTAGCCAAACACGCGGCCAACTGGATAACCAGCGAATTATTGAAACATCTGAACGCGGACAATAAGAAAATTACGGAATTAAGATTAACCGCCGAAAACTTTGCTGAACTGATCTGTCTGATCTATCAGGATAAGATCAATTCTTCCGCCGGCCAAAGGATCCTGGAAAAAATGTATTGGGAGGGCGGCGACCCAACCGATATCATGCGCGATCTGGGCTTGGAGCAAATGGATAATACGGCTGAATTAGAAACTGCGGTCCAGAAGATACTCGAGGCTAACCCGGCCCAACTGGAGCAATACCGCCAAGGAAAGACTAATGTCTTCCAATTCTTGGTCGGCCAGGTCATGGCAGCGACCAAAGGGAAAGCGAACCCAAAAATCGTGAAAGAGATCTTGGAAAGATTATTAAAATAATAAAATAAACCACTTAACACGCTGTACTTTTAAATCAACTACTTAGGAGGAACCAGGGCCATGGCTAAAAAACACCAAACAGCAGGCAACAAGAAACGTTGTCGACGAAATGTAAAAAAAGATCAAGACGCTGACGACAGACCTTTAAGCCAGGAAGATTTTGAAAATATCAGCGGTCCAGAGCTCAACGAAATTCTCGAAAATTTTGCGGAAGAACATAATCTTATATCGGATGACGAGCTCCTGAACGGTGAAATATTATCCGAGCAAGAAGATGGAGACGAGTTTGACTAAATAACGAATCACAATCAACGAGGGAAAAATGAACAACGCCACAGCAGACTCTGATGTATTGGTATAAACCATCGAAGAAGAAGACTCAGAAGAAGGCTCTACCAACGCAGATTTTAAAAAGACACAAAGCCAACGCCCCGCCCACAGAAGCTTGAGGCTCACCGCCGTCGACAGAGAACTTGGCGGCCAACCGGATTATCATATCCTACACCGGATATTGCATCCGGAAGAATACAATAACTTTGGTTACGCCGATCGAACCTGCCTAAGATTTGATTAAAATCCCACCGTCACAAATCCCGCACCAGTCGGGATTTTTTATTTTTATCATCGCCTGATCTGCTAAATCCATCATTTATCACGGCTTGCGCGCCAGCCACCGTTTAATTTTTTCCGTCGCTCCCGGGCGATCTTTAATCCACTCGATCCGCGCGCCCTGCGATTGCCAGCGCTTAAACCAGGTTTTCTGCCGCTTGGCGAAACGATAAGACGCGAAGCTTAACTTAGCTATCATTTCCTGATAACTGAGCTCGCCTAAAAGATGCTGGCTGATGAACTTATATTCTAAGCCGAATGATTTCAGGCGCTGCCAAGATAAGCCAGCTTCATGCAAACGCTGGACTTCAGCGACCATCCCTTCTTTTTCTAGGCGCTCCAAGATACGAAATTCAATCCGTTCTCGTAAAGCCTGGTCTGGCCAGGTCAGGCCGAGCAGCAAGAAATCATAGAGAGGCTCCCTCTTCTTATCCCGGCTCCCTCCGGCTTCAGCTATTTCCAGATAGCGCACTAAGCGGCGTGGATTATTCTTATCGCTGTTATTCAGGCGGGCCGCAAAATCAGGCTTCAACTTGCTCAATTCTTCGAAGAGCTCGGCCGCGAATTTCTTTTCTCTTTCTTTTCTCTTCTGAACGTCCGGACGGATAGCGCTTAATTGATAATTATCGACTAATGCCTGCAGATATAAGCCGCTCCCGCCGACGATGATCGGCAACTTCCCTTTGCATAAGATTTTCTCTATGGCGGCAAAGGCTGCTTTTTGGTATTTAGCCAGGTCAAATTTCGTTTTCGGGCTGGCAACATCGATCAGATGATAAGGGGTATTCTTTCCCTTAACCTTATACTCCGCCAAGTCCTTCCCGGTTCCGACGTCCAAACCTTTATAAACCTGGCGGCTGTCGGCGCTGATGATTTCTCCCTTAAATTCTAAAGCCAAGCTAACCCCAAGTTTAGTCTTGCCGCTCGCGGTCGTGCCTAAAATGACCAGAACCTTAGATTTGGTGTTTTTGGCTAACTGTCGCTTGTGGATAACTTTATTTACCATATATACCTGCTGTGCTAAAATTAAACTAACCAACAGTCCGTTCTTTCTAAAATCTAAAGGCTATATTATAGATCTTAGTCATTGAATGGGGCTAAAACCAATCATAATCTTAATGAGGAGATTATCATGAGAGCAAATTGTTTTAACCCGGCAAACCAATTCATAAGAGCAAACAATGCGATGAATAATGGTGGCGGATCTGTAAATTTGATGGCAAATTTAGCTAAAGAAAAATTGTTGAATACCGGCGATGTTAATGGTACTTTTAACAGCAGGTAACTACAGTCCTTTATTTACAAGATCGGATAATTATTAATCCGGTCTTTTTTCTTTTCTAAAACGCCTTCCAGACCGAAAGGGAGAGCCTGATCAATCTTGACTTTAACAAACTGTCCGATCAATCCATCCTTAATCTTAAACGCCGCTGGCACATTGATCAAGACCGTATTATAAGCGCCGGTCTTGCCGTAATACTTGCCGCGCTTATTCTGCCCTTCCACCAAGACCTCGACACTCTTGCCTAAATATTTCTGATTATTCTGCCCGGCGGTCTGTTTTAAAATTTCATTTACGGCATTAGCTCGCCGCTTCTTTTCCGCCGGGCTGACATTATCTTTCATCTTGGCCGAAGCTGTGCCGGGCCGCGGACTGTACTGGGCGATATAAGCCAAGTCAAAATTAACCTCTTTAAATAATTTAACAGTATTCAAGAATTGCGCCTTGGTCTCGCCCGGGAAACCGACGATGACGTCGGTCGTGATCGCGATGCCGGGCCGCGCGGCTCGGACTTTCTTGATCAATTTCTTATAACTCGCCGCGGTATACTTACGATTCATCGCCGCTAGGATCTTATCATCGCCGGATTGGACAGCCAGATGCAGATGCGGACAAATTTTCCGCGACTCTCCGATAATCCGGATCAACTCATCGCTCATATCTTTCGGGTGGCTGGAAGAAAAGCGTAGCCAGAATTTTCCCGGCAGCTTAGCCAGCTGCCGGAGCAGCCGCGGAAAATCGTATTTATCATCCTTATAGCTATTAACATTCTGGGCGATCAAGATGATTTCTTTATAACCGGCCTTAATCAAGCCGCGTACCTCGGCGATGATCTCAGCGGCCGGCCGGTAGACTTCGCGGCCGCGAGCGTAAGGGACGACGCAGTAAGAACAAAAATTATTGCAGCCATTGCCGATCGGCACATAGGCGCTAACATCACTGACGTGCTTCGACGGAATATTTAAATATTTTTCCCCTTCTTTCAGGCGCACGGCGTCCAAGCTGTAATAAGGATTAAGCTCCCGGCCGTCTAGAAGCTCCGGGAGCTGCAACATCTCATTGATCGGCAGGAAGAGAGCCGCGCTCTTAGCCAGGCGCTTCTGAACGTCAATCCGCCGGCTCAAGCAGCCGGTAATGACGACCTGGGCACCAGGATTAAGCTTTTTAATCTGATTGACCAGCCCATAAACCCGATCTTCGGCCATCTGCCGGATGCCGCAGGTATTCAAGATGACTACTTTAGCCTTTCGCCAATCAGGCGCTGCTAGAAAGCCCCGGCTCTCTAAAAAAGCGGCCAGACGTTCGCTGTCGGCGATATTCATCTGGCAGCCGATAGTAATGATATGATAAGTCTTATTGATTTTCATAGGAATTAGCGACAGGGCTGACAGGCGCGGGGCTGGCTTTTTCAAGCTTATATAAACCGAATTTGGCATTCAATTTCTGGATCAAACGCAGATCCAAGCCGTAGACATTAAGTTTCCTGGCGTCCAAATAAGCGACGTCCGCTTCACTCAGATAAAAATTATAATAATAGACCGGATAAAAATCGACCAGCTTAACGATGGCGGCCAAGATCTCATCATTCGGAATGGTCCCCATGATAACCCGCCGCTCCGGCCAAAAGAACTTATCATAATAGCGAGTGATGATGATGGCGGATGGTTCGGTCAGGCTCCAAACTTTTTCTGTATTTACCCGCTCCGCCAGATTATTATAATATAGATAGGCTAGACCCTCTTCTGAGCCATAGAGCACAAAAAGCAAACTTGAAGCGATATAAATCAAAATAACGGCCGATTGCAGGCCGGTGACGATTATCTGCCTGAGACGTGACACGTTTTCGCCGCTAATAAATAAAAGGGCGCGGCTAACCCGGACCAGAGCCAGAGAAGCGAGCGGTAGTAAGCCGAGATAGAGCGGCAGCCAATAGCGAGTATAGGAATTACCGATAGTGAAACTGTTTAAATCGGGGTTGTCATTGAATTTCCAGCTGCCATAATACAGAACTAATAAGGCGCTGGCGATGAGCCAGGCTAGGATATAGGCTAGATATTTCTTTTGGAAGCGTCGGCAGTTCTGGACGATTAAGAGGATGAGCCCGAACAGGCCGGCAAAGACCAAAGGACTGAACATTTCCAAGACATAATGCTGGAACATAACGCCAGATTGGGCGGGATTGAAGCCAAAATAAAAAATCTGATGGAAGATCCGGCCCAGAGCCTGGCGATAATGATCAAAACGTCCAGCCCAAGTAAACTGCCAGATAGCGCTGCCGGTCTGAGCGATATCTTCCAGAGACCGGTTCATCTCATTATAACCGCCGTGCCAGAAAGAACCATATAAGATTTGATTATAATAAGCGATCGGAATAAAAGTCAGGATCAAGCCGGCGATCAGGAGGATTAATTTAGAAAAGCCGAGTCGCCGGGCATAGAACAGCCACAGCAAGAATAGGGTCGGAGCGAGCCATAATAATTCTGAAGTGCGGGTAACGAGAGCCAAACCGATGGACAGGCCGCTAAGAAAAGCGGCGACTGTCTCCCGCCACTGAGAGCTTGATAATCGCCAGGAAAAAAACTTTTTCAGCGGCTCTTCTTTTTGGCCGCGGCGGCTCAGGCTTAAGGTAAAAAGATATAAACCAGCAATCAAAAACACCAAGAAAAGGACGTTATGGAACATGCTCCGGACCGTATAATAAACATAGACCGGAAAAGCCGCTAATAAGAAGGCTGACCATAAGCCGACCCGTTCGGAAAACAAACGGCGGACCAGAAGATAAAATAAAATAACCCCTAAAGCCGCGAAAAATGGGGTTAAGAAAGGAATGATAGCCGGATCGATAATCGCGGCCAGGCTGCCGTAAACCAGGGTGATGCCCAAAAAACTAACCGGCTTGATGAATCCGGCATCGCTCCGCACGCTCCGCGGCATCAGGAGATTGTCGCCGATGACTCCGGCCGAGTCAAAAAAAGCTAATTGTCCGGTGTCGCTAAATTTCTTAGTAAAAAAATAATTAGCTGTCTCATCGGGCGAAGACCATTTGACGTAATCCTGATCCTGGGTCAAATAATTAAAACTAGCCGTACCGATAAAAAATATCAGGGCTAAAAAGCTGACGATTATCAAATTGAGATGCTTTTTTAAAAACATAGATTAAGGCGGTATTACGTGATTATATTATCGGAAATTGCCACTTTTAGCAAGAATTTGCTATTATTAAACCATGCCTAGGAAGAACAACATAGCGGCTAAAATTATTGATAACTTTAGCGAATATCTAAGCATTGCTTTAGCCTTAATCGCGATTTTCGGGGCGGCAATTTATTATCTCTATGCTTTAAACTGGGCGGGGATAATCTTGACTTTAATCCTGTCCGGCGCCGGACTGATCTTATACCATCGTTTCCAGTCGGCCGAAGAAATGAAAACAAACGCCGCTGAAATAGAAACAAACGTTATCAAAACGGAAACAAGCGCCGCCATACCGGATAAGCCTGCCTGGTGGCTCTTGATATTTTATGTTCTGATCTATTTTGGCTTGCTAGCATTACTATGGTCAAGCCGAAGCGCGCGCGCTCTCATCTCCCCCTGGCAAGTAGTCGACCACGGCTTCTTCTGGCTCTACAGCTTCGCTTCCCTAGCCTTAATTTTAATCTTGGTCAAAAAAAGCATAGGCGCCAAAATAAAGCTGGCGGCGTTAGCCGCCCATTACTTCTTGTCCTTCTCGGTCGCTCTGATCGTCTATGAAATCGGTTACGGTTTTGATCCCTTCATCCACCAAGCGACCATGGAGCTGATCGTCGCTAAAGGATTTGTCTGGCCTAAGCCGCCCTATTATCTAGGCGAATACAGCCTGATCGTCGTCATCAGCCAGATTAGCGGCTTATCCGTTTATTTCTTAAATAAGATATTCGTTCCGGCCCTGAGCGCCTGTCTCTTGCCACCAGCCATTTATAATTTTCTCAAGGCCAATCTGATCGAAAGAACGACAAACGGGACAAAATCATCTTCCGGTGCAAAATATCTAACAGTCTTATTCTCATTAATACTGACCTTTTCACCGTTTATCCTGACGACACCGCAAAACTTAAGCTATCTATTTTTAATTCTGACTGTCCTGGCTGGTTTAAGACGCGCCTCGCTGATTTCCGTTTTCCTGCTCGCCTTAGCGACAGCGGCCATCCATCCCTTAACCGGCTTACCGGCCATAGCTTGGGCAGCCTGGCTAATTATCCGGAAAAACCGCGGCCGCCTCCAAGAGAAAACAGCCAAAATAGTCGCCGCCTTAATCTGGCTCTTTAGCGCCCTGACCTTGCCCGTGGCCTTATTCTGGAGCGACGGACGGAACTGGCATAATATCGGCGGCGGCTTACGCGCCCTGTCTGAACCGCTTCAAAAATTGATCGCGAGCCCCGGCACGGCGGGACGAGAAGATTGGCTATTGAATCTAGTCTATTTCTTAGCCGAAAATTATAATCTCTTCTTGATCCTGCTGATCGGAGCCGCTCTATTTTATTTCTACAACCGAAAAAGAAATCGCCAGACCCCGGAAGCATATCATAGCTTAATATTTATCAATTCCGGATTAGTCATCGCCTATTTACTGAGCAGCCAGATAAAATTTACCAGCCTGATCGACTACGAACAGGCCGCTTATGCCGAACGGATACCAATCGTCATCGCAATCTTTTTCCTGCCTTTCATCCTGCTGCTACTGAACAGGCTCCTAGCTGAAATCCAAAATCGGCCTCGGACAGAAAGGTGGCTATGGCTGATATTCGGGCTCAGCCTGCTCGTCGCGAGCCTCTATCTGTCCTACCCGCGCTTCGATAAATACTGGAACAGCCGCGGCTATAGCACTGGCGCCAGCGATCTGGCGGCTGTCCGATCAATCGCGGCACGATCCCAATCGCCCTATATCGTCCTCGCCAACCAGCAGGTTTCAGCCGCGGCCCTGCAAGAATTCGGCTTTGATCATTATTACGAGACAACCGCCGGGCCATTATATTTCTACCCGATCCCAACCGGCGGACCGCTTTATCAATATTATCTGGCGATGGTTTATAAAAACCCCGTCTCAGCTAATCTGGACGGGGCCTGTGCGCTCGCCGGAGTCGACGAGGCCTATCTTATCGTCAATAAATATTGGTACCAAAGCAGCCGGATCATCAACGAAGCGAAGCTACGCGCGAGCGAGTGGTGGACAATCAATAATGAGGTCTATATTTTCCGCTACGCTTGCTAGCGGCTTTCGCGATAATCCCAGGCTGGCCCGACGGAAAATACTTTATTTTTATCTTCTTGATGGATTAAAACCAAGAGTTTCAAACGGCTCAAGTCTCCCCTGAGCGGAGCCGTTTTTTGCGCGGGCAAAACGATCGCTAATTGTTTAGCCGATATCGGTGAGGCCGAGACTTGCAGCTGCCTAGTCAGATTAGCAATCAATTCATTATCCGCCTCATCCAGCTTCTCGCCGCTTAATTCTTTCAAAACTATCTTTTTCAACGCCGCCAGGTTATCGGAAAAACTGCGGATATCCTTCAGAGCCAGTTGGACATCGGTTTCCAGGCGAAGCGCTGAAAACATCTTGATGACCATATCGTTATTCGCGATTAATTCATTGATTAAAGCTAAATTAGGCTCCACGTAAGAATTTTCCGTCCAACGAGCCAAGCTGTCGAGGCTTTGGCTTTTTTGGACCGGCGCGACGGAAAATTTTTCTAAAGGCAGCTGCAAGTTTATCCAAGCCGCGGCCGCCGTTTCCAAGGATTTATTCTGCCAGGCCACGGAACGGCCGAAAAGCGGCCAATTATTCTTAGCCGCGCTTAATCCAGATCTTAATAAACTAAGAGTCGTCCAATAATTATTCACGTGCCAAACCGCATTCTTTGTCAATTCGTCCCTAAGCCCCTGAGAGGCGACGGCGTAATTTTGATAGTTAGTATTCTCCGCGAAGTAATCATGGCTAGTAATCGGATAAACCAGGTTAACAACATCCAAGGCTAGGCCGTTGCAACGTTGCCGCCCGCCAGCCTGCTTATCTAGACAGGCGGTGATATTAGAATTCGGCGGCGTACTAGTGCCTAGATAAGTCGTCACCGTCGGCGTTGTCAAACGTCGGAAGATATAATCGTTTGGCCAATAAGATTCGGCCAGCATCCGGAACCCTAGCTTCGCTTTGGCAGACGAGTCAGACTTATCTAGGGCGCCAGAAATAGCCGGAAAATCATAGGTCAGGAGTTTGGCGCGTAATTTTTCTAAATTAGCCGTCCCTTGTTTATTCTGGTCATCGAACAGCTTCTCAATATCGTAATCTTTACCAAATACGTCAGCTAGGGTATCACGATAATAGACATAGTCTAATTCCGCCCGCAAACCCTTGAAAAAAGACATGATCTTATAGATCCTGGCCCACTTATTCTTAACCTCTGGCAGATTGGAAAAATCTTGGGCGATCAGGCTGGCCGCCGTCAGGTTAATCCGCCAATCCGCTTGGTCAAGCAGACAATTCGGACAATCTTTCCCGCGATAATTAAGCGGGAAGACGGAATTCAACCACTTGGTCGTCAAATAGAAGTTATTGAGCTTGGCATTGGCGAGATAATCCGCCGGCACCACGAAATCTGTGTAATTGCGCGCGTACAGGGTGACCGGCGACTTTGCCTGAGCGCGACCTTCGCGGATCAATTTTACTTCCGCCATGACGTCGTCGCGCAGATAGGGCGGCACGACGAAATAGAAGCGCTCCGCGTCGGAAGCAGTAAATAAGCCGGTCGAGTTAACTGTCGCTTTTGACGCCACCTGGCTGGCTATCGGCTTCAAAAGCTCCAAGGCAACGGCGAAGAAGGCCGTCTCCAATCTTTCCCCTTCTAGGACCGAATCATTGATATCGCCGATCGCGGCGAGGCGCGTCTCATAACGATTTTTCGCGACCATATACATCTCCTGGCTGATCTCCCATAAATTATCATAAAAGACGTTCTCCTCCACGTCCTTGAAAGTCTTCTTGAAGATATTCTGATAATAATATATCAGGAAATCTGAAGTGATGAGGAGCGGTATCTGCCGGCCGCTCAAGCTGCCATAAAGAGCATAAAAATCCGAGGCTTCTTTCGGCCAAGGATTATCGATCGTCGTAAAACCGAGCTTGTTCAAATCATCCAAGCCGGGGTCCAGATTGATCTTGCGGGAGACATCATAATAATTCATGACATCTATCTTGACATTGAGCGGCAACTCATAATCATCGATCCGCGGCTGGAAATCATCCTCGAGCGGCTTATAAAAATCACCGAAGGATAGATATTCTACCGCGATGCCGGTCAATGAGGAGGCCGCTGTCGTTGTCGCGGCCACCGGCTGATCCAAACTCGGCAAGACCGCCGCGGCAGGCGTGGCGGGCGTAGAACTGGCCTCTGGCTCAACCACGGACGGAGCGGGACGATATTTCTCTATAAAGAAAAAAATCAGGCCGGCGATAACTAAAGCGACAACGGCAAAAGCGACGATCAAGGCGATCTTTTTCCAGGGGGAACGGGGGGCGCTATGGCCAGCGGAGATAAGCTGGCCGGAGTCATCCTGCAACTCTGACGACAAGATTGTCGGCTCTTCAAGAGGCATATCTTTATTTTAAATATTGATATTTATTCTTCAGATGCTCGGCGTAAGTCCGCGCGTAAATAACCGTATTCTGGTCTTTAGGCGTCAAAAAATAATTATAGTCGGTCGCGAGCGGATAGATAGCCGCTTCAATCGCCAAGAGACCCGGATTGCAGATCGGACCGGGCGGCAAACCGCGATATTTATAAGTATTATAAGGTGAATCAATTTCGAGTTCCTGGCCGCTGTGGCTCGGCTTGTTATCACTGAAAATATAAGACAAGGTCGCATCAGACTGCAGCGCTTGCCCGGCCTTCAAGCGGTTCCAAAAAACGCCGGAAATGATCCGAGCATCGCGATTATCTTTTTTCTGATAATCGAACGGCGCTTCTTTTTCGATCAAGGAAGCCATCGTAATGATGTCGTAAATTGTCTTCCCTTGCGCTTTGATATCCTTTCTCATCTGCAGCGTCAGTTTCTTATCAAAATTAGCCAACATCTTGTCGATTACATCCTGGACCGTCGAGCTCGCATAGATCCGATAGGTATCAGGGAAAAGATAGCCTTCCAGTCCGTAATATTCCGGCTTATCCGCCAAGAAAGAAAATTGAGCGGATAAATCTTTTAAGGGGGGCATATCTTTTTCCTGGCGATAATCGACCTGCGGAAAGCCAGCGATTTCTAAAAATTCTTCACTTTGCCATTTACCCAGTCCCTCAAAATATTGCCCGATATCGCGGCTGGTCCAGCCCTCCAAAATCCGGATAGTTTCTTCCGCCTTCAGCGTGACCGGCGGCGTCGGCGCCCGGCGAAGAGAGCGGACATAAACAAGGCTGGCGGCGGCGATAAGCGCTAACAGCAGGCTGATGGTCAGAAAAATTAAAATGCGTCGGGCGGTTTTTTTCATGTTATGATTTAACTTTAAGAAGACGCTTTTGAGCGGCTAACTTGCGAACGGCGGCCGAGGCGATTATTTTAGAGCTAGCCCGGATCTTCTTGCCCAGGCCGTCGACCATCTTGATGCCAAGTTTCTGACAGATCGGATATTCCGGCACGTCGCCGATACTATGGCGATCACCGCCGTTAGCGAAAATGGCCGGTTTTATCTTCATTAATGAACGGCGGACGCTCTGATCCTTATCGATAGACAAGAAAACTTCATCCACGCCGCGCAAAGCCTTGACTATCTTCAAGCGATCAGCTTGCGACATGAACGGCACACTGCCTTTGAGCTTAACCTGATGATCATTATTGACGATGGCGATCAGCTTATCGCCTAATTTTTTGGCGCGCTCGATCATTTCTAAATGGCCGACATGGAGCGGATTAAAATAACCGGAAACCGCGATCACAATGGGATGTTCAGAAGATTTATTTGCAGTTTTCATAATAAAATTAGCCTGAATTATATAGGGATATTATAACAAAAATAGGAGAGACAAACAAATAAAAAACTGGATGGCGTTACGAATATATCATTCGCTTCGCGATCCAGTCTAAAAACCGAAAATTAACAATTATTACCCAAGAATGACAACGCCAGTGGAGTGATGTCCGCTGGAACAAAAAACTCTATAGTCAAAACAAAAATTTTCTTCATTGGCGATAAAATTTAACCCATAATTACGCGCCTGCCATTGGAAAATATCTATATCTATTGGAGGCGTTTTAGAATCACGGGCTAAAATATCCATATAGCCAACTAGGGCGGCCATGACATCGTATCCGCCGGACATAATTATATCTCGGCCTGAAATAGAACTTATATCATCTATAAGGTCGTCTATTTCGTTTTGTGCTTCTACCTCTTCTGATAACATATCGAGAACCTCATGGGCAGCCAAATCGGAAAATCCTTGAAAGGCTGTAGGGAATAATATGGCTGGCACCGCGCCTTGAGACATCGCTTCAAGCAACGGCGCATATTGTGCTCCTTCGGCGATGCTAACCCGCCCGATCAATTCTTCTTTAAGTTTGTTCTGAAAACGCCTTTCCGGAAAATGCTGGAGATACGCTTGTTCAATCGCTGGTAAAAAAATATCTTCTAGGGTTTTACCTATATCAACGCCCACCTGTAAAGGTGGGAGTATAATCCGAAAATAAGGCCCCTGAAGTAAATTGGCTAATTGCCGATCATCTTTAACCCGTTGCAGAATCTCATCTGTCCGGTCTTTAAAATCCTTGAAATAAATTTCTGAACTACAATTGAGAAGCTGCGTCATATTAATAAACCGCCGTACAAGTTCTAGATCATCTTCAGCCGGCCGTTCAAAATAATAATTATAATCAGCATCGACCACCGGCGCCGAAAGGCCCAACGGAATAAAGCGCCCATGCTTATCTACTAATTTACGCTTAGCGGCTTTCAAGATGACATATACATCACTAGATAAAATTTTCTCTACCATCTCAGGGCCGCCGAGAATATTGTACAACGCTAATTGTCGATTAGCTGGGAATTGAGTTAATATTTCTAATACTTTGTCCATGATATGCTCCTTTCAGGCTAATCTGCCCAAAATAATTTTGCCACTACCCCCGTGGCCCGGGGCTCCTCAGCTACAGATCTTGATTTATTTTTAAAGGACTGAGAATAAACGATATTATCATTTTTATTACATCATGTCAATAATTTTAAATGACCTCCTCCCCGCACTCAAAAAGCTATCCTAGTCGGATAGCTTTTTTCATACGGGGTTTCCTTCCGGGTTTTCATTAGAACCCGAGCGTGGTTTCTTGCGGTAGATCCTTCTGGCCTTGCCA